>FWPU01000659.1_pt1 | contig 95976 bp, 76 predicted proteins | sample 2228361 | NCBI WGS metagenome assembly FWPU01 (sample SAMEA103939777, study PRJEB20133) | metagenome | reverse complement strand
GAAGCCTGCACAGGGTGTGCCCACATAGAAACCTTTCCCCAGGGCAACTTCTGCCGGGTTTTTGCCGAGCCGGCGCTGAAATGGGCCGTTGGCCCGTGCAACATGGCGACCCATCTTCAGAAGACCCAGGAGGAGACCGGCGGAAAGAAGCTCAATCCTCTCAAGGCTTCCAAGCGCGCCGCTCGCTGAGGTCTGCAAGGGAACGACGGCGCGTTCGAACGCATTCCGAGGTTTCCCGGACCGACATCCTCTCCCGTCAGGGGCTCCGGGCACCCCCAAGGGTGCCGCGCTGAGGGACCGAGTCTTGCTCGAGCCCGGCGGGCATGGTCTCGCCTGAGGCCTGCGTGGCTCCTTGCCCGCGAGGTGGCGCTGCGGGATCACCTGGGCACGAGTTCCGCCACGCATTCGATGTGGTAGGTCTGGGGAAACATATCGATCATGCGGACCCTGGCGAGCTTGTACCCGGAGAAGGAGAACATCTCCACGTCCCGGGCCAGGGTAGTCGGATTGCAGGAAACATAGATCACCCGGGCGGGAGCCAAGGCGACGATTTTCCCCACGACGTCCCGGCTCGCTCCCTTGCGGGGGGGATCCACGATGGCCACGTCGACGCGGCCGAGTTCGGATCGGACCTCGTCCAACCCGGAGGCGGCGTCCACGAGCCTGTAATCGCAGTGATCGAGGCCGTTGCGAAGGGCGTTCTGCCTTGCGTCTTCCACGGCGGAGGGGTTGCTCTCGAGCCCGATTACGCGACCTGCGCGGCAGGCCAGCGGAAGGGTTAGATTGCCCATTCCGCAATACACGTCCAGGACGACCTGATCCTGCTGCGGCTTTGTCCATTCGAAAACGAGTCTCTGGAGGTTCGCGTTCTGGCTCAGGTTTGCCTGGGTGAATGTGTGAATTCTGGCTCTGGCCCGGATCTCCCTCCCAGGATCCGATGGGTCCGGCGACGGGAATCGAAGGTCCAGCCCGCAATTGCCGAAGTCCTCGGTGCGTCTTCCCTCCTCCGAGACCATTTCGAAGGTCACGCCGTAGACCTTGGGAATGTGGGTTTTCAATGCCTTGAGAAACTCCGTGACTCCGTCTCCGAGGCTGGTGGGGGTCTGGAAGGCGAGAACAGCCTCCTCGTCGTCCGGATTGGCCAGAACCTCGATTTCGGGGAAGTCGTAGAGATATTCCAGGGAGTTCAGGAACCCTGAGAGTTTCAGGATTGTCTGGTTGAGAAACGGAGGCAGGAGTTCGCACCGCTTGAACGGCACGATCTCATGGGACCGGCTGCGGCAGAAGCCGAGGACGACTTCGCGCAGGGCCTGGCACTGCAGCCGCACCCGGCACCGATATCCGTAAGGGTTCGAAGCCGGAATGGGCGGCAGCCATTCGTACGCGGACGGGTCGACCTTGCCGATCCGGGTCAGTGTATCTTGCAGAATTCTTGCCTTCGCCTCGACCTGAGCTGCATACTGGATGTGCTGCCAGTGGCAGCCGCCGCACTCTCCAAAGGCGTCGCACAGAGGCACTGCGCGCAAGGACGAGCGGAGTTCGAATTCCGCAAAAGTCCCCCGGAGGTAATTCCGTTTGGTCTCGGAGATTCGGACCCGCACACGGTCTCCCGGCGCGGTGAGCGGCACAAATACGACTTTCTTCTGGATATGGCCCACGCCCTCGCCGCCATAAGCGAGGGACTCGATTTCGACGCTTTCCTCGTGCCCCGGTTTCACGTTCGAAGGCTCCCCTCGAGTCTGCACATGCCAGGCGGAAGTCCTTTGCACACCGCCAGCGACCCTGGCGGGCTCCAGATTGACTTTACCACAGGTGAGCCGGCCCCTCCAGCCCCCGGAGCAGAGCCCCCGGAGCAGAGCGGGTTCGTTCTCGCCCGGAGGCCGGCGGGAGCGGAGGCGGAGGCCCCGGCGGGGGCGGTCAGGCAGGGGGGCGGCGGAGACTTGGACGGGAAGATGAAGCGGTCATTGCGTTTGCCGGCGCAGCGCGTCTCCTTGACGCTCGCTCGCCGTGTCCACTATACTGAAAAGGTTAAAAGCAGGCGGCGCTGGCCGCTCTGGGCCGGCGTTGCAACCGCCACTGCGGAAAGATCCTGAGATTCGACTGGGGAGATCGCCCATGCCGCCGGCAACGGTCAAGGAAGCCATCGAAGACATCCGCAAAGGGAAAATGGTCATTCTCGTGGACGACGAGGACCGGGAGAACGAAGGGGACTTCTGCTTTGCGGCTGAGCATGTCACGCCTGAAAAGATCAATTTCATGGCCATCCACGGCCGGGGGCTGATCTGCCTGAGCCTGACCGACGAGAGGCTGAAGCAGTTGGACATTCCCCTCATGGTCGAAAAGAACACCTCCCGGTTCGAGACGGCTTTCGCTGTCTCGATCGACGCCCGAACGGGCATCACCACGGGCATATCGGCCTACGATCGTGCTCGGACCATCCGGCTCGCCGTGGAGGATTCCACGACGCCTTCGGATTTCGTGAGGCCCGGCCACGTGTTCCCGCTCCGATGCAAACCTGGCGGCGTGCTCGTCAGGACGGGACAGACGGAAGGATCGGTGGACCTGGCCCGGCTTGCGGGCTTGAAACCGGCGGCCGTCATCTGCGAGATCATGAAGGAAGACGGCACGATGGCGAGAATGCCCGACCTGGAGAAGATTTCGGAGCGTTTCGACATCAAGATCGTCACGATCGCGGACATCATTGCCTACAGGCTGCAGAAGGAATCGCTGGTGGAAAAGGTGGCGGAGGCCGTGATTCCGACTCCCTTCGGGGGGGAGTTCCGGGGCATGGTGTTTCGAAGCCTCGTGGATCGCACCGAGCACCTTGCCATGGTGAAAGGGGAGTTCAACCCCGACGACGAGGTTCTGGTGCGGGTCCATTCGGAGTGCCTGACCGGAGACGTATTCCACTCTCTCCGGTGCGACTGCGGCCAGCAGCTCGTGCGGGCCATGGAGATGATCGGCGAGGAGGGAAAGGGAGCCCTGATCTACATGCATCAGGAGGGCAGGGGGATCGGTCTGGTGAACAAGATCAAGGCCTATGCCCTGCAGGAAAAAGGAAAGGACACCGTGGAGGCCAACGAAGCCCTGGGCTTGAAACCGGATCTGCGCGATTACGGAATCGGCGCCCAGATTCTGACCCACCTCGGCATCCGGAAACTGCGCCTCATGACGAACAATCCGAAGAAGATCATCGGGCTGGAGGGGTATGGACTCCAGGTGGTGGAGAGAGTGCCCATCATCGTTCAGGCAAACAGCACGAATCTCAAGTACCTCAGGACCAAACAGGAAAAGATGGGCCACTTGCTCAATCTGGACAGCTGAAAGGTCCTGGGCGGGACAAGACCGGGGATGGCAAGGGGAGGCTTCCATGCCGATCAAGGTGCAGGTTCTCAGCGACATCCTGGAATTCAACGAGTCCTATGCGGTGGAAAACCGCCGGATCTTCGATGAGAACCGTACCTTTGCTGTCAACATCATGAGTTCCCCCGGTGCGGGGAAAACCACCCTCCTGGAGCGGACCCTCGAGAGGATGGACCCCTCCTGCATCGCCGTGATCGAAGGAGACATGAGAACCACCCGGGACGCGGAACGGCTCGACCGATTCGGCATCCCCATCGTGCAGATCAACACGGGCAACGCCTGCCACCTGGACGGCCAGATGATCCGAAATGCCATCCGGGAACTCGACCTGAGCAAGATCCGGCTCTTGTTCATCGAGAACGTGGGGAACTTGGTCTGTCCGGCCGAGTTTCGCATGGGGGAGCATGCCAAGATGACGGTCCTCAGCGTGACCGAGGGTGAGGACAAGCCGTTGAAATATCCTCTGATGTTCCGCGAGTCTTCTCTTTGCATTTTCAACAAGATCGACCTCCTGCCTTACCTGGACTATTCGCTCGAGGACGCGGTCCGCAATGCCAGGCAGATCAACCCCCAGTTGGAGCACATCGCCCTCTCCTGCAAGACCGGGGAGGGGCTGGACCGCTGGATCGCATGGCTCGAGGCCCGCATCCAACCGGCCGGATAGGTCGAGACAAACCGGCCGGACCGCGTCCGGACCCAACCGAAGGGGATTTTCTTGCACGAGATGGGACTGGCCCAGAACATTCTGGACATTGTCTTGAGAACCGCCGCCGCAAACGGGGCGCGCCGGGTGGTGCGGGTCAAGCTTCGGGCAGGGCAGCTCCGCGCCATCGTTCCGGAGCAACTGAGGTTCTGCTTTGAGTTCGTTGCCAAGGATTCCTTGGCGGAGGGGGCCGAACTGGCGGTGCAGGTGGTGCCGATCCGATCGCGGTGTCGCGGTTGCGCCGCGGAGTTCGAGGTCGAGGCATTCCGGTTCGTCTGCCCCGGCTGCGGGGGAGGCGACCTCGACATTCTGCAAGGGAAGGAACTCCTGGTGGAAAACATCGAGATCCTCTGAGGAGTCCACAGCCCCCTTCTTTGGGACCGGCGCGGAGGGCACGATGCCCGGTCTTTCCTTCCATATCGAAACCCTCGGCTGCCAGATGAACGAGCAGGACTCCCTGCTTCTCCACGAACGTCTCGTCCAAGCCGGGCATCGCCCGGCGCCGGAGGCCGAAGAGGCCGACGTGCTGATCGTGAACACCTGCAGCATCCGGCAGAAGGCGGAAGAGAAGGCCTACAGCATCCTGGGGAGATTCCGAGCCCTGAAGCAGCAGAGGCCCGGGGTCCTGGTGGCCGTGGGCGGTTGCCTTTCCCAGCAGAAAGGAGAGACGCTGCTCCGTCGGATGCCTGGCGTGGATCTGGTTTTCGGCCCGGGCCAGGGGTCGAGGATCGCAGATCTCCTGGAAGCCTGCAGGGTCGGCGCAGGCCCCCTCGTGGCTCTGGACGCAGGGGAGTGGACGGACGAGGCGCTCGAGAGCTGCGGCGCCGTCCGGCAAGGGGAGGTGAAGGCGTACCTCAAGATCATGGAGGGGTGCGACAATTTCTGCTCCTACTGCATCGTGCCCTACGTTCGGGGCTCGCCGAGAAGCCGACCTGCCCGCTCGATCGTGGCCGAGGCGAAAACGCTCGTGGCCCGGGGCGTGAAGGAAATCACCCTGCTCGGACAGAACGTGAGCGCGTACCGGGATCCGGACCGGCCCGGGTTCGGCTTCGCCGAGCTGCTCGAAGCTGTCTGCAACCGGGTTCAGCCGGTCCGACTGCGTTTCACCACGAGCCATCCCAAGGATACGACGAGGGATTTGATCGATTCCTTCGGAAGGCTCGCTCCGTTGTGCGAGCACATGCACCTGCCGCTCCAGTCGGGCAGCGACCGGGTGCTGGCAGCCATGGGCCGGGGGTACACGGTCGCCGCGTACAGGGAGATTGTGCTCGCCCTGAGAGAGCGCTGCCCCGGGATTTCGATCACATCCGATGTCATCGTGGGATTCCCGGGAGAAACCCGAAGAGATTTCGAGCGGACCCTCGAGGTGGTGCGGGAGATCCGGTTCGACGGCCTCTTCTCCTTCAAGTTCTCCCCACGGCCCGGAACCCGGGCCGCATCGCTCAAGGAAACCGTCCCCGAGGCGCAAAAAACCGAGCGGCTCAAGACGCTCCAAGACGTTCAGCGAGAAATCGGGCTGGAAAAGAACAGAGCCCTTGAGGGCTCCGTGGCGGAGATCCTCGTCGAGGGAAGAAGTCGAAGGGGCGGCTTCTGGACAGGGAGGACGCGAACGAACCGAATCGTGAATGTGGCCGGCCCGGCCGGGTGGGTGGGAAAGTTGGTCTCCGTAAGGATCGAGCGCGGCGGGCCCCATTCTTTGCTCGGGCGGGCCGTGGACGGCGCCGAACCCTGCGGCGAGGCTCCTTGCTGTCCGGTGCGAAAAGTTTCTTGACAGGGCGGGAGCAGGCCGTGCAATATGAAACGAAAGGGCCGGTCCCTCAATCTTTTGGTACCGTCCAGATAGGAGTCCAAGGATGTTTCTCGAAATGAAGATAGCCGGCATCACGCTGGATCCCACGACGAACATGCCCATCATTATTCTGAAGGACCTCAACGGGAACAACGCCCTTCCGATCTGGATCGGCATTGCCGAAGCGAGCGCCATCGCCACGAAACTGGAAAACGTGGATCTCGCCCGTCCCATGACGCACGACCTGATGCGAAACATCCTGCTCAAACTGGAAGTCACCCTTGAGAAAATCGAGGTGACCGACCTGCGGGACAATACCTTCTATGCCAACATCTACCTTCGGACCGGCAACCGGGTCGTGCCGATCGATTCGCGGCCAAGCGATGCCATCGCGCTGGCTTTGCGCACCGATTCCCCCATTTACGTCAGCGAAGAGGTCATCAAGAAATCCCGCAGGGTCGAATGGAACGCGGACAAGGGAGAGGAGTCGGACGAAGCCCAGAAGGAACGCTGGACGGAAATCCTCGAGAGCCTCAGCCCCGAAGCGTTCGGAAAGTACAAGATGTAGGGACATCTTCCCTCGGCCCTTCATCGATTCGGCCGCCCTCCGGCCAGCCGGCCGTCTGCCTTGCCTTCCTGCCGTGACAAGACCCGCCTGCCGCGGTTGTTCCGAGCCCTGGCGATCTGTCCTGCCCCTGGCAAGGGCCCTGTCCAGGTCCGATCTCTGCTTCGGCCAGCCGCCTCTCGCCCACGGTCGTGCCTGGACTCCGCCGTCCCCATGCAGGAGATCCCGCTCCCTGCTGCGGCCTGCCGTCGCCTCCTTGACGACACGGGCCTGCGCAGAGGTTTTGGTATGATTTTTTGGAAAAGAATGGTAATTTTTTTCCTACTTTCGTCCGATGTTCATTTGCAGAAGGAGAGCGGGTGTGGAAAAAGAGGCGCCGGAGCAAGACGCGAGGTGCCGGCGCGGGAGAGAAGCAATTCATTGGACGGAAAAGCGGGGAGCGCTGGAAGACATGGCAAGGCATAGCCTTTCTGCAGGGGAGGGAGAGTCAGGCTTTCGGGCCCTTCTTCGCTCCTCCCTCGGGGATCTCTTCGAAGCCTTCCGTGCGGGAGAAGAGACCCAGGATTCGCCCAGCCTGGAAGCCTATGAAAGCATTCTGTACAGCCTCGAAAAACAGGATCTGATCCACGTGCTGCGCATCGCCGAAGTTCTCTCGGCGCCGATTGCGGGGCGCCGGGCCCTCCACATCCTGGTCCGAAGGCTCGCCGAGCTCCTTGAGGTGTCGAGGAGTTCTCTGGCGTTCCTGGACCCAGAACGAGGTACGGGCATCGTGGCGGTGTCCCAGGAAGACCCGGATTTCATGGGCGTTTCGATCTCGCTGGAGTCGTATCCGGAGATTCTCCAGTCAGCCAGGACAGGAGCCATCACCGTCGTGAAGAACCCTGTGCAGGACCCTCTCATGCACGGCCTGCGGCAGGACCAGCTCAGCAGGATTCAGAATGTATCCATCATGGCGCTTCCCCTGGTGTTCCGGGGAAAGGTCTTCGGCGTTCTCTTGGTCCAGAAGCAGCGCACCGAGGAAGGGTTCACCATCCGGGATGTGAGAATCTGTCAGCTCGTGCTGGCCCTGGTCTACAGGACGCTGCAGAAGATGTGCAGCGAGGAGACGGCCCTGCAGGGGCCGCAGCCTTGTTCACCGGGTCCGGGCTCCGCCGCCCCCAGGGAAGGCTGGAGTGAGTCGGTCTTGTTCTCCGGGGCTCCCTTGGGCGTCCTGTTGCTCGACGATCGGAATCGCATCACGATGGCGAACCCCAAGGCCTCCGAGATCACGGGCCATCCCGCCGAAAGGCTCGTGGGAATGGATTTTGATCGGATCGTGCCCAAGGAGCGGCTGGATGGGATCTTGCGGTTGCGGGGGCAGAGCCGGGAATCCGCGCAAGATCCCCTGAGATACCATCTGGACTATTCTCAGCCGAGCGGTCAGAAGAAGGTGCTCTCGTTCGAGGTCCATCCCCTGAAGGACCGGATGGGCTTTGCGTGGGTTTTTCTGCGGGACGTGACGAAGGAGAAACAGCTCGAGGAGTGGCTGCACGGGAAGGCCGAGGATCTTGCCCGGGCGAACCGCAGCCTTCAGGAAGCCCGAGGATCCCTGCTCAAGCAAAACGAAGAGCTTCAGAGGACCAACGAGCGGCTCGAGGAACTTCACAAGATGAAGACCTCCTTCCTTGCGATCGCCACCCACGAAATCCGAACGCCTCTGAGCATTATTTTGGGCTATAATCGCCTCTTGCTGCAGGGGAAGCTGGGTCCTCTCACCGAGGATCAAGCGAGAGTCCTGGAGGAATCTGTCCAGAGTTGCGAGCGGTTGCTGCAGATCGTGAGCGACATGCTCGATTTTACCCGGCTCGAGTCCGGTAAGATCCGTCTCCAGAAGCGCCGGGAGGACATCGTCCCCCTGTTGGGCAGGGTGTACCGGCAGATGAAGATGATCTCGGACCGATCGGGGGTTCGATTCCTTCTGGATGTGCAGGAGGATTCGATCCGGTTCCCCTTCGATCCGGACAGGATCGAGCAGGTTCTCGTTAATCTCATCAGCAACGCGATCAAGTTCACCCCCCGGGAGGGGTCGGTGACCCTGTCGGCCCTCCGCAGGGAAGGAACGGACGGCGCGTGGGTGGAGGTCATGGTCCGCGACACGGGCAGAGGGTTCCCGGCCTCCATGGTGGAGAAGGCCTTTGACGGGATCTTCCCGGCGGTCTGGAGCCCGTCGGGGACGCGGGATCCGGAGGAGGGGAGCGGACTCGGTCTGGGCATCTGCAAGCGGATCGTGGAGGCTCACGGAGGGCGGATCCGGCTGGAGAGCCGCGAGGGGGAAGGATCCACCTTCATTTTCTGTCTGCCTTGCGAAGAGCTGGGCTCTGCCCTCGCAGGGACGGCCGAGGCGGAGAGGAGCTCGCCCAAATGACGCAGGCGCACCTGTTCATCGTGGATGACGACAGGAGCTTCCGCGGGTATCTGGAGACGCTCCTCAAGTCCACGGGCTATCGCGTGACCACGGCCTGCTCGGGCGAGGAGGCGCTGGAGGCACTGGAGGGCGGGTTGGCCCCGGACCTGATCCTGCTGGACATCATCATGGAAGGCATGGGGGGCATGGAGGCACTCAAGCGCATCCGCCAGATGCGAAGCGATGTGCCGGTCATCATGCTTACAGGGGTCGACCAGACACAGACGATCGTGGAGGCGATGCGGTTGGGCGCCAGCGACTACCTGGTGAAGCCCTTTGAGCCCGAGGAAATTGAAATCACCCTGAAGAACGTTTTGCAAAAGGCCAGCCTGGTCGAGGAGATCCGGCGTCTTCGCTCCCTGTTGGACCGGGAAGAGTGCCTAGACGCAGTTTTCACCAGCCCCAAGATGCTGGCGGTCGACGAGGTGATACGCCAGGTGGCCGGTACGGACGTCACGGTTCTGGTCCAGGGAGAGAGCGGTGTCGGCAAGGAAGTGGTGGCGCGCAGGATTCATGCCCTTTCTTCGCGGGCAAAGGGACACTTCGTCAAGGTCAATTGCGCGGCCCTGCCTCAGGATTTGCTCGAGAGCGAGCTCTTCGGGTACGAGCGGGGAGCTTTCACGGGTGCCACGAGGTCCAAACCAGGCAAGTTCGAACTCGCTGCCGGCGGAACGATCTTCCTGGACGAGATCGCCGAGATGTCCCTTCCGACCCAGGCGAAACTGCTCCAGGTGCTTCAGGACGGGGAGTATGCGCCTCTGGGGGGAAAGCAGAACCTGCGCACGGACGCCCGCGTGATCGTTGCGACGAACCGGGACCTGGAAGAGATGGTCTCGAAGCAGGCCTTCCGGGAGGATCTCTATTATCGGCTGAACGTGATCCGCATCCTCGTTCCCCCCCTTCGGGAGCGCAAGGAGGAGATCCCGGTTCTTTGCGAGCATTTTCTCAAGAAATTCTCCAGGCAGTTCAACCGGAAGGTTCCCCGGCTCCCCGAGACGCTCGTCAAGGCGTTCCACCGGCACGACTGGCCGGGAAATATCCGGGAGCTGGAGAACATGGTCAAGCGATATGTCGTTCTCCGGGACGAGAGAAGCATCTGCAGCGAACTCGGGGCGCGGGAACCTCCGGCGCCCTCGGAAATCGAGTTGGATTTGTCGAACCTCCTGGAGGACGGCCAGCCCGTCGCGCTGAAGGAGATCGACAGGAAGGTGGCTGCGCTGGCCGAAGCGGCCTTGATCTCCCATGTGCTGCAGCGCACAGGAGGAAACAAGCGGAAGGCGGCCGAAATTCTGCAGATCAGCTACAAGGCCCTCTTGTACAAGATCCGGGAGTGCGGCCTGGACGGGTAAGGGGAGGCCGCGGACGGCGAGGTGGCCGGGCCCGCGCAAGAGGCCGAACCGCGGAAGAAGGAGAGACCCGGATGGAGACGGAGCGGGACCGGATCCTGGTTGCAGACGGGGACAAGAGCCTTTTGCTCTATTTGCGGGATGTTCTGGGACGTCTGGGCTACCAGGCCTATTGTGCCGACACCGGAGACAAGGCCGTCCAGTTGGCCAAGACGCTCAAGCCGGCCGTGGTTCTGCTGGACCTCAACCTGCCGGGAAAGGACGGCCTGGAAACTCTGCAGGAAATCAAGAAGACAGCATCGGACTCCTATGTGGTCATGATGAGCGGCAACGGAATGGCCCGCGCCGTCGTGACGAGCCTCAAACTGGGCGCCATGGACTTCCTGCACAAGCCCTTCGACCAGGAAGAGCTGGTCGCCACGATCGGCAAGCAGATGGACAGGAGGGATCTTCAGGGCGAGGCCAGGGCCCTGCGGGAGAGAATCCGGAGAAAGGAAGAATTCCAGCGCCTGTTTCAGAACAGCGAGAAGATGAAGCAGGTGCAGGCCGTGGTCGAACAAGTCGCGGATACGGATATCACCGTGCTCATCCAGGGCGAGAGCGGCACGGGCAAGGAGCTGGTGGCCAAGGCCATCTGCACTCTTTCGGTTCGCCGGGACCAGCCCTTCCTCAAGGTCAACTGCGCGGCTTTGCCCGAGCCTCTTCTGGAAAGCGAGATGTTCGGGTACGAGAAGGGCGCTTTCACGGGCGCTGACAGCCGCAAGCCGGGCAAGTTCGAGCTCGCCGACGGCGGAACCATTTTCCTGGACGAGATCAGCGAGATGGCTCCCCCCCTTCAGGCCAAGCTGCTGCAGGTTCTCCAGGACAAGCAGTTCTGCCACCTTGGCGGCAAGGAGGACATCCAGGTCGATGTCCGGGTGATCGCCGCCACCAATCAGGATCTCGCCAAGAGCGTGGCCGAGGGCAGGTTCCGGGAGGATCTGTTCTACCGCCTCAACGTCGTGAACATCCAGGTCCCCCCGCTCCGGGAACGGAAAGAGGAGATTCCGGTGCTGGTGGAATATTTCCTCTCGCGCCACGCCCAGGAGTTCAAGCGAAAAGCGCCCCGGCTGTCCCCAGGGCTGTTGGAGCTTTTCCAGCGCTATGATTGGCCCGGCAACGTGCGAGAGCTCGAAAACATCATCAAGAAGGTCGTCATCCTGGGGTCGGATGCCTCGGTCCTTGAAGAGCTCAAGAACAAGTGCGGCCCGCTGGATCCCTTCGGCGGGCAGCCGACGGCCGAAGGCCGTTCGCACGGCTCTGCGGAGAGACTGGACTTGAAGGCTTTCAGTCGGGAGGCCATCCGAAGGGCCGAGCGGGAAGTGATCTCCCGCGTCCTGCAGCGCACGTGCTGGAACCGGAAAAGAGCCGCCGAGCTGCTTCAGATCAGCTACAAGGCCCTTCTCTACAAGATCAAAGAGGCCGGTCTGGAAGGATAGGCAAGGCCTCCCTTTCCCTCTCAAGATTTTCCCCGCCCTGTCCGACAAGAAGAAAAAGGAGCGCCCGCTGTGCGGGCGAGGTGCGTCACACGGGCTGGACATGCCTGCTGCGGCAGGCAGGCACATGAGGTGGAGGCATGCCCAAGGTCAAGATCTTGCTTCTGGAGCCCGACCATCGGTCCGGCGAAGAACTGAGCTCCTTCCTGTCCGGAGAAGGCCACACGGTCCGGTGGATCCGGGCCGAGGAGGACTGCAGAGAGGCTCTCGACCAGGAAATCTTCGACGTCATGATTTTCGAGGCGAAGCTTCCCTCCCAGGGCCTTCTTGACCTGGTCGAACACGCTCGGAAAGTGAACTCGTTCGGCCTGGTGGTCTGCCTGACCGATCCGTCTGAGACTTCCAGCATCCTCAAGGCAATGGAACGGGGCGCCGACGCGTACCTGAAGCGGCCGTTCGAGAAGGAGGAGCTTCGGATCACGCTGGACCGACTTCTCGAATATCGAAGTCTCGTGGGAGCCAATTTCTACCTGCGCAGGACCCAAGATCTCATCTACCGTTTCGACGATATCATCGGCGACAGCCCGGAGCTCAAGAAGGTTCTCGCCATTGTCAAGAAGGTGGCCTTCAGCAATGCCTCTGTCCTGATCGAAGGCGAGACCGGGACGGGCAAGGAGCTCATCGCGGGCGCGATCCACTACAACAGCCCCAGAAAGGACAAGAACTTCATCAAGGTGAACTGCGCGGCCCTTCAGGATACGCTGCTCGAAAGCGAGCTGTTCGGGCACGAGAAGGGAGCCTTTACGGGCGCGGACAAGCAGCGGGTGGGCAGATTTGAGCAGGCCAATTTCGGAACGATCTTCCTCGACGAGATCGCGGACATGAGCCCGAGCACGCAGGCAAAGGTCCTGCGGGTGCTGCAGGAACAGGAGTTCGAGAGGGTGGGGGGCACCAAAACGATCAAGGTGGATGTCCGCGTCCTCAGCGCAACCAACAAGGACCTCAAGGAGCTCATCTCGGCCAAGAAGTTCCGCGACGACCTGTACTACCGGCTCAATGTGGTGACGATCTTTATCCCCCCCCTTCGGGAGCGTCGCGCCGACATCCTGCCCCTGGCCCATTACTTCCTCCGGAGATTCTCCGGCGAGTTGAGCAAAAAGATCGGAGGCTTCACGCCCGACGCGGAAAGGATTCTCCTGAACTACAGGTGGCCTGGAAACATCCGGGAGCTTCGCAACACGGTGGAGAGGGCCGTTCTCCTGTGCGAAAGCGATCGGATTCGTGGGGAGGATCTCTTCTTGTGCTGGACAGAACCGGAGGACAACGGCCATGACCGAACAGATACCCTTCAGCTTCCGTCGGAGGGCATCCGGCTCGTAGACATGGAAAAGAAGCTCGTCCTGGATGCGCTGGAAAAAGCCAACTGGGTGCAGAAAGACGCAGCCCGTTTTCTCGGCGTCTCGCGAAGGGTCATGCACTACAAGATTCAAAAATTCGGCATCCGCAATCCCAACTGGGTCCGAAACCGATAAGCAAGAGGTGACGAAAAGGGGCACCTCGAGGGAAACATTGCGTGCGCCGGGCCGGCCCCGGAGCCTGCGAAAGGCCTGCCGCTCTTGCCTGGAAGCATTCCGGCTTTTCTCTTTTGTCCGTAACCGCTGGATTTTCATACTCTTGCGGCCTTTCCCACCGTGGCTCTTGCTCTGGGCTCCAGAACGGGCGACCTGGCAAGGGCTTTGCAAGTTGCCTCACAGGAAGTGCGGGAGCTTGCTCCCGAGGGCGGCCTTGTGCACCCCGGGCATACAACCCTTCGAGGCGGAGTGAGGCAGATGCAAACCGATTCGGCAACTCCGAAGGCAGGCCGCGGTCTCGCAGCGGCCGTCCCTTTGCTCGTCCTGTCGGCCCTGTGTGTCGCTTGCCTCTGGCCCAGCCCGGTCGAGGGCCGGGAGGCACTGGTGGTGTGGTCGTGCTCTCCTGAGGAGGATGTGGCGGGCTACGTCATCCACTATGGACCTGCGTCACGAGACGAACCCGGCTTCTCCGGTTACCCTCATACGGTCCGTCTGGAAAAGGACGAATACACCGAGTCTCAGGGCACAGCCCAGTATCGGCTGAAGGGCCTCGACGGCGAGACCACCTACTGGTTCGCCATGACCGCCTTCGACCACGACGGCAACGAAAGCGATTTCTCCAACGAGAAGATTCTCTCCGCCCCGGGGGATCCAGACCCTGAAAAGGAAGTGCGCTCCGGGGGCGGAGGCGGGTGTCAGGTGGCGCCTGGGGACGGCAGCCGTCCGTCCTGCCGGTCGGGACTGCCTGCCTGGGTGGTCGTCTGGCTCGGCGTTCCCCTCTGGATTCTCCGGAACCGGCGGCTCTGCGTCGGCGCCCGGGGCTGACTCCAGAGCCGGCTTGCAGCCCTGCCGAAGGCTCTCTTTCTCCAGCCTGTCCGTTGCCAGAACACCTCTTTCCCGCGCCCCGCAGCGCGTCTTGCGGCGCGTCTTGGCGCGTCTTGGCGCGTTGACATTTCCACGCGATCTTTGTAGCGTAAACCACGAGACCTTTCCTGCCCCCGCGGGGGCCTGAGTTCAGCCCGCCTCTGCAACACCAGACTTGCAATTCGAATCGAGGAGTCTGATTCATGGACCTGCAGCAGATCCGACTCGTGGGGGTCGTGGGTGCCGGCCAGATGGGCGCCGGCATTGCACAGGTCATGGCCCAGGCAGGGTACCCGGTCGTCCTGCAAGATATCGCGGAGGCCTTTCTGCAATCGGGCCTGAGCCGGATCCGGGAAAGCCTGGACCGGCTCCGGGCCAAAGGCAAGGTAAGCGCCGAGCAGGCCGGGGAAATTCTCGGCCGCATCCGGACCACGGTCGAGATGGCTCCCCTTGAAGGTGCTGACCTCGTGATCGAGGCCGCCACCGAGAATCTGAAGGTCAAGGAGGAGATCTTTCGAAAGCTGGACGCTCTGGCTCACCCGGGAGCGATCCTGGCCACGAACACGTCGTCCATTTCCATTACGAAAATCGCTTCTGCCACGAATCGGCCCGACAGGGTGATCGGCATGCACTTCATGAATCCCGTTCCGGTCATGGAGCTTGTGGAGATCATCCGGGGGCTCGCCACGTCAGAGGAGACCTTCAGGTGCGTGGAGGGCCTCGCCCGGGCCGTGGGCAAGACGCCTGTCGAGGCGCAGGATTACCCGGGATTCATCGTGAACCGCATCCTCATGCCGATGATCAACGAGGCGGTTTACGCTCTGTATGAGGGCGTCGGACAACCGAAGGACATCGATACGGCCATGAAGCTTGGAACCAACCAGCCCATGGGCCCTCTGGCCCTGGCCGACCTCATCGGACTGGACACCTGTCTCTCGATTCTGGAAGTCCTGCACGGGGGCTTGGGGGACTCCAAGTACAGGCCTTGCCCTCTTCTGCGCAAATATGTGGACGCGGGCTATCTCGGAAGGAAATCCGGCAGAGGGTTTTACACCTACAGGTGAAGACGACTCCGGGGCCGCATTCAGGACGTGCGGGCGGCACGGCGTGGCGCGGCCCGATGTCTCGAACAAGGGCGCGCGGTTCGGATTCTGGTTCGGATGGAGGGGGGACCTACATGGAATCGCCTGCCAAGAAGTTGTGGAGAAAGGAGCTCGAAGAGGCCTTTCGGGAGATGCCTCCGAGGCAGGAGGTCTTTACGACCCTTTCGGGGGAGGAGGTGCCGGAACTCTGCGGACCGGAGGACGTTCAGTCCCTGGATTACGAAAGGGACCTGGGATACCCGGGGGTCTATCCCTTCACAAGGGGAGTGCAGCCTTCCATGTATCGGGGCAGGCTGTGGACCATGCGGCAGTTCTCCGGGTTCGGCACGGCCGAGGACACGAACCGGCGATACAAGTATCTGCTGTCCCAGGGGCAGACGGGCCTAAGCGTGGCCTTCCATATGCCCACTCTCATGGGAAGGGATTCGGACAGCGAATACGCCAGGGGCGAGGTGGGGAGGTGCGGGGTCGCCGTCGATACCTTGCGGGACATGGAGATCCTCTTCGACGGCATTCCCCTGGATCAGGTGACCACCTCCATGACGATCAACGCGCCCGCTGCCATTCTCCTGGCCATGTACATCGCGGTGGCGGAAAAGCAGGGGGTGAGCCGGCGGCGGATCGGCGGCACGATCCAGAACGACATCCTCAAAGAGTACATCGCGCAGAAGTCCTGGATCTTCCCCCCGAAGGAGTCCATGCGAATCATTCAGGACATCCTCGTGTTCTGCACGCAGGAAGTGCCCCGGTGGAACACGATCTCGATCAGCGGCTACCACATCCGTGAGGCAGGCTCCACGGCCGTGCAGGAACTGGCTTTCACCCTGGCCGACGGAATCGGGTACGTCCAGGCCGGGATCGAGGCAGGCCTCGACGTGGACGCCTTTGCTCCCAGGCTTTCGTTCTTTTTCAACGCCCACATCGATTTCTTCGAAGAGATCGCGAAGTATCGCGCCGCCAGGCGGATCTGGGCCCGAACCATGAAGGAGCGGTTCGGCGCCCGGGACCCCCGGTCGATGAAGCTCCGCTTCCACACCCAGACGGCGGGATGCTCGCTGACGGCCCAGCAGCCCATGAACAACGTGGTCCGGACGGCCGTGGAGGCTCTGGCCGCTGTGCTCGGCGGCACCCAGTCCTTGCACACGAACTCCATGGACGAGACGCTGGCCCTTCCGACCGAAGAAGCGGTCACCGTGGCCCTGCGAACCCAGCAGATCCTGGCTGAAGAGACGGGAGTCGCAAACACCATCGATCCGCTGGGCGGGTCTTACTTTGTGGAGTACCTGACGAGCCGCATGGAAAGCCAGGCCATGGCGTACATCGAAGAAATCGACCGAATGGGAGGCATTATCAGGGCGATCGAGCTCGGCTATCCGCAGAAAGAGATCGCAGAGGCCGCCTACAGGTTCCAGTTAGCCCTGGAAAGCGGGGAGAAAACGCTCGTGGGGGTGAACAAGTACGTGATGGCCGAGGAACCGCCCATCGAGATTCTCAAGATCCCGCCCGAGAAGGAAGAGGAGCAGGTGCGCAGGCTGAAGGAGCTCAAGCAGTCCCGTTCCTCGAGGGACGTGGCCCGTTCGCTTCAGGCTCTGGAAAAGGCCGCGAGGTCGAAAGAAAACCTGATGCCCGTCATTTTGGAGGCCGTCAAGGCCTATGCCTCCGTGGGGGAGATCTGCGATGTCCTTCGCGGGGTCTTCGGCGTTTACGAGGATCCCGCCTACTTCTGACAGCCGAAGGCCCGGCCGCGGCGGAGAAGCGGCGGACCGGGCCTGACCGGGATCGGGCAGAAGCGGCATAGGAGAACGGAGTATGGCGGATACAAGGAAAGCTCGCATCCTGATCGCAAAGCCCGGCCTCGACGGCCACGACAGGGGAGCCAAGATCATTGCCCGGGCTCTCCGGGACGCCGGATTCGAGGTGATTTACACGGGCCTTCACCAGACGCCTGAGATGATCGTCAACGCCGCCCTCCAGGAGGATGTGGATGCGATCGGTCTCAGCATCCTGTCCGGAGCGCACAACCATCTCTTCCCTCGGGTGGTCGAGCTTCTTCGGGAGAAGGGGGCGGCGGACAAGATCGTCTTCGGCGGCGGGATCATCCCGGCAGAAGACATCCCCGCGTTGAAAAAAGCCGGGGTCGTGGAGATCTTCACCCCCGGGACGCCTCTGCACGAGATCGTCGAGTTCGTCAGGAACACGGTGCGTCCCTGAAAGAAGCGGCCCGTTGCGGAACGGCTGGCATGCTCAAAGGCGTCGGTGTGGACGTGGTGGAGATCGACCGGATGTCCCGGATCCTGGGCGGGGCATCCGCGGACCGATTTCTGCAGAGGGTCTACACGGCCGAAGAACTGGCCTACTGTCTCGGGAAGGCCCGGAAAGTCGAACATCTGGCCGCCCGCCTGGCCGCCAAGGAGGCGGTGTTCAAGGCTCTCGGAACGGGATGGTCAGGCGGAATCGGATGGAAAGATGTCGAGGTGGGGCATGACGAAAGGGGACGACCCTGCGTGGTTCTCCACGGGAAAGCTCTGGAGATCTTCGGCAGCCTGGGAGGAGGCCAAATCCTCCTGTCCCTCTCCCATACATCGCGGCTCGCGGTGGCCCAGGCCGTCTGGTGCGGCCCCTGAAGGACGAAGGGGCGGGGCTCCCCGTTTTCGATTCTGGTGGAAACCGGCCGCGGCGGCGGCCCTCTGGTGCTGCGCTCTCGGCCTGGTCTGCGCATGCGGCGTCTTCCGGCCCGCCCTGAAGGAGAAGGATCTCCTCCAAGAGTCGGTTTACGACTTTCACCGCGCTCTCGTGGACGGAGAGACCCTGAAGGCCCTGCGATACGCTCCTCCGGGAGAGACCCGGCCCTTCCAAGAAAGGCTCAGGTGCTTTCAGAGCCGCGTCCGGGTGATTGATTACGAGATGGGCGAGATCGAGCCCGGCGAAAAGCCGTCGATAGCCCGGGTTCGCGTCCGGGTGACCGGCCATGGGTGGAGGGACCTCGGGACTCGGGAAAGCCTGTGGGAAGAGGCTTGGACCTTCGAGAATCAGCGGTGGACTCTGCGGCTGGATTTCGAGCCCTTCGCTTCCCTTCCGAGGGAGTGCGAGGCCGGTTTGCCCTGACGGGCGGCCCGTGCGGCCGGGGCAGCGTGTCTCCGGGAGGGAAGGGATTCTTCCGGACATGCCGAGAGAGAGCCTTTCTTTTTCGCATCCAGTCTCGCCATGTCCGCCAGACTCACGGACATGAGAACCTTCGACGCCTCCGCGGAGACGGCCTTCCAGAGCTCGTTGAAGGCGCACGACGGCACTTTCTCGCAGGAGGAGGGGTCGCGCACGCAGTGAACGAAGGTCAAGGGGCCCTCTAGAGCCTCGATGATCTCCAGAAGCTGGATCTTCTCGGGCGGCCTGGCCAGAACGTAGCCTCCGAAGGGCCCGCGGACGCTGCGGATGAGCTTTGACTGTTTGAGGCCGATGGCGATCTGTTCGAGATACTTGAGGGGAATCCCCTGCCTTTCGGCCATCTCCTTCAGGGCCAGCGGTCCTTGGCCGTGGTGCTTGGCCAGTTCCATCATGGCCCGGGCTGCGTACCGGCCGCGAGTGGAAAGCTTCATGAGATTCCCGCTGGTGCGGTTCGTCCGGGCGGTCCTGGGGACCAGCGCGCCGAACCCGTGAGGGCTCGAACTATAGCAAACGGGAAGGGAAAGGGTCAAGCCGGGCCCTGAGAGCCGGGCCCGGACCATGGGATACGACCCCGAGAGAGCCTCGGTGGAAAGGAAAGCTCTGAAAACGGGCCATGGCCGCAGCCTGCTCGGCAAGGTCAGGCGGACGGTGCTCGCCCACAGGATGATTCGGCCGGGCGAAACGGTCGTCCTGGCGGTCAGCGGGGGGGTGGACTCGGTGACCCTGGTCGACGTGCTTTCCCGGCTTGCCGGCCCCTGGGGGCTCGGCCTTGTCATCGGCCATATCAACCACGGACTCCGAGGGGGGGAGTCCGAACGGGACATGCGCTTTGTCCAGGAGCAGGCCCAGAAGTACGGAATTCCTTGTGAGGTGAAGAGGCTCGGAAAAGAAGACTATCCGGCCGGAGAGAACCTGCAGGCTCGTGCAAGGCGGTTGAGGTACGAGTTCCTGGACGAGATCGCGGCAAGATGGGGGGCCAGCCGGATCGCCACAGGGCATAACCGGGATGACCATGTGGAGACCCTGCTCATGCAGATCTTTCGGGGCGCCGGAGGACTGTGGGGCATCCAAGCCGCCCGGGAGGAGCGGTACATCCGGCCTCTTCTGGAAGCGAGCAGGGCTGAAATCGAGGTCTACGCCGCTGAGCGGAATCTCTCGTTTTGCGAGGACTCTTCCAACCGCAGACCCCTCTACCTGCGAAACCGGATCCGGCGGGAGTTTCTGCCCTGGCTGAGGAGGGAGGTCAATCCCCGCGTGGACGAGAGGCTGGCCGCTCTGGCGGCTCTGAACCGACAGGAGTCCGCCTTCCTGGATCGCCTCGCGCGGGAAGGGCTCGCACGGGTACAGGTGCAGGAAGGAAGGCCCGGGGAAGTCGTGCTGGACCGGCGTGCTTTCCTTTCTCTGGATCCTGTCCTGCAAAGACGTATTTTGAGAATCCTGTGGGCGGAGCTCTCCGGTTCGCCCGGCGGGGTCAGCTATGTCCATTTGCACGTTCCGAGTCCAGCCCTGCAAAAGAGTGTGGGCGGGCCGGCCAGGCGGTTTCAGCTTGCGGGCGGCCTGGAGATGCTGCTGGAGGAGACTCGCCTCCGGCTGAGGCCGTCGGAGAGGGGAGTGCGCCCGGCCCCGTATGCACACGCCTATGTGCCGGGCCAGACTCTTTGGCTTCCCGAGGCGGGCCTCGAAATCCGTTCGGAGTGGGTGGGTGTGGAGGCCTTCGCGGGCCGAAAGCTGCCAGGCCCTCGGGAGGCTTTTTTGGACGAGTCCCTCTGCCGGGGGGAGATGCGATTCAGGAGCTTCCGGCCCGGGGACCGGTTTGTGCCGCTGGGCATGGAGCACGAAAAGAAGCTCAAAGATTTTTTCATGGATGAAAAAGTCGCCTCTTGGGAAAGACGGCGCGTGCCTCTTCTTGAGATCGGGGGCCGTATTGCTTGGGTGGTGGGGCTCCGCATCGACGACAGGTTCAAGGTCCAGCCTCGGACGGCCCGGTGCCTGCACCTGGTGGCTGAGGCATCCGGGGGAGGCCGGGAGGGGCCTGAATCTCTCAGTTTTTGTTGAATTGAGCCGATTCCATGTGTAAGATACTTGTGTAGCCTCTTCCCCACCTCTCTGCGGACAAGAGGGTTTGAGCACGTGAACTCTTTTTACAAGAGCCTGGCCCTCTGGCTCACCATCCTTCTCTTGTTCATGCTTCTCTACAGTGCCGTCAAGAGCCAGAACGGCGAAAAACTTGTCCTCTCCTACAGCCAGTTTCTCTCCTATGTGCGGGAAGGAAGGGTCATTCAGGTGACCCTCCAGGGCCAGCATCTGACGGGACAGACCGTGAACGGGAAGGGGTTCGAAACGGACGTGCCAAACGATCCGGAACTCATTCCCACCCTCCGGGAGTTCCAGGTCGAGATCTTTGTGAAGCCTGACGAGCAGACGAAATGGTATGTGACCCTGCTCGCGTCGTGGTTCCCCATGATTCTTCTCATCGGCGTCTGGGTCTTCTTCATGCGGCAGATGCAGGCCGGCGGCGGCAAGGCCATGAGCTTCGGCAAGAGCAGGGCCAGGCTGCTCACGGAGTCCCAGCAGAAGGTGACCTTTGCCGACGTGGCGGGGATCGACGAGGCCAAGGGGGAACTCGAAGAGATCATCGAATTCCTCAAGGATCCTAAGAAGTTCACCCGGCTCGGCGGCAGGATTCCCAAGGGGGTGCTGCTCGTCGGGCCTCCGGGAACCGGCAAGACCCTTCTTGCCCGGGCGATCGCGGGAGAGGCGGGCGTGCCCTTTTTCAGCATCAGCGGGTCCGACTTCGTCGAAATGTTCGTCGGCGTGGGTGCCTCTCGGGTTCGGGACCTTTTCATCCAGGGGAAAAAGAACGCCCCCTGCATCATTTTCATCGACGAGATCGATGCCGTGGGCAGGCACCGCGGAGCGGGCTTGGGTGGGGGCCACGACGAGAGAGAGCAGACCCTGAACCAGCTTCTGGTGGAAATGGACGGGTTCGAAACGAACGAGGGCGTGATTCTCATCGCGGCGACCAACCGGCCCGACGTTCTGGATCCGGCCCTGCTCAGGCCCGGCCGGTTCGATCGCCAGGTGATCGTTCCCAAGCCGGATATCAAGGGCCGGCTGGGTATTCTGGGCGTGCATACCCGGGGCATGCCGCTGGCCGAGGACGTGGATCTGGAGAAGCTGGCCAGAGGGACCCCCGGCTTCTCCGGCGCCGACCTGGAGAATCTGGTAAACGAAGCCGCGCTGCTGGCAGCCAGGGCGAACAAGTCCAAGATCGAGCGGGAGGATTTGGAAAGGGCCAAGGACAAGGTCATGATGGGCGTGGAGCGCAAGAGCATGATCATCAGCGAGGACGAACGGCGCAACACGGCCTATCACGAGGCCGGCCACGCGCTCGTGGCATTCCTTCTGCCAGGCACGGACCCGATCCACAAGGTTTCGATCATCCCTCGCGGCATGGCTCTGGGCCTGACGCAACAGCTCCCCCTGGACGAGAAGCACACCTATCCCAAGAGCTATCTCATGAACAACCTGGCCATTCTCTTCGGGGGCCGGGCGGCGGAGGAGCTTGTTCTCGGGGAGATGACCACAGGAGCCGGAAATGACATCGAGCGGGCCACAGAGCTGGCGCGCAAGATGGTTTGCGAATGGGGAATGAGTTCGAACCTCGGCCCCTTGACCTTCGGCCGAAAGGATCACGAGGTCTTCCTGGGAAAGGATCTGGCGTACCCGGCCGAATATTCCCAGGCCACGGCGGTCGAGATCGACCAGGAGATCCGCAGGATCGTCCTGGAAAGCTATGACAAGGCTCGGCAGCTCCTAGAGCAGAACATGGACAAACTCCACCTCCTGGCCAGGACCTTGCTCGAAAAGGAATCCCTGGACGGGGACCAGATCCGGGAAGTTCTGTTTTCCGGGGAAGCCTCTATGCACGTGGCTGGCCCGCTGCTGGCCGCCCCTCAGGAAGCCCCTGCGCGGAGCGACGGCATGCAGGGCGAGCCCCAGGCGCCGCGTGGGAAAGAGAGAAAAGTCGGCATTCCGGCCCTCGGTTTGAAAGGACAGGAGGAGCCTGGATAGGCGCGGCGCCGTTCACCCGATCCCAGCGAACACGTTTGACCCCGCCCACTCCCACCACGGCGGAGCGAGATCGCGTTGGCCGTACGATGTCCACAGTTCCAGACCCCGGAGGACCTGAGCGCGTTCCTCGTGGCCAAAGGTCTGGATCCTGAGGAGGCCGAAGCTCTCGCGAGCCGGATGTTTCCGGCCTTTGTCTTCCTGGATTCCCTCTCCGACGCGACTGCAAAGCTTCTGCTGGAGCAGGCCGAGCGAGGTGGAGTCAAAGGGGTTGGGGTGCCCCGATCCGGTGAAAAGGAGGGCCAGGCGGAAACCTCTTCTCTCCTTCTTTCCGGCTCCCTTGCGAATCTGCGAGCCCTGGCGGCTGCGGCCGTGACGGGAAGCACCGGGGCCATGGGGGCCTTGGCGGGCGGGTCCATGGCTCAGGCCCTGAGTTGCGCCCTTGGAGGCCAGCCAGGGCCGGTGTGTTCCAGGGCCAAACGCATGGATTTTTCGGGCCGGCCGCTGCTCATGGGGATCCTCAACGTAACACCGGATTCCTTTTCGGACGGCGGGCGGTACCTGGAGGCGGAGAAAGCCGTGACCAGGGCTCTCCAGATGGTCCGAGAGGGAGCGGACATCCTGGACCTGGGTGGCGCATCTTCCCGTCCCGGGTCCGAGCTTGTGCCGGACGGGGTCCAGATCGAAAGAATCCTTCCCGTCATTCGCAAGGTCCGGGAAGAATGGGACGGTTGGATCTCGGTGGACACATACTCCTCGGCCGTGGCCCGCGCCGCCGTGGATGCGGGCGCCGACATGATCAACGACATCAGCGCCGGCGTGATCGACCCGGCCATCATGGAGGTCGCCGCCGGCGCGGGCGTCCCGGTCGTGCTCATGCACATGAAGGGAACGCCCAGGACCATGCAGATCCATCCGAGCTATGGATCCCTCTTCGGGGAGATGGTAGCGTATTTCGAGGAGCGGATCCTTGCGTGGGAGGACGCGGGCGTACCCCGGGAGCGGATCCTCATCGACCCCGGAATCGGGTTTGGAAAGACAGTCGCTCACAACTTGAGGATTCTCAAACACCTGGGGGAATTCCGCGTGATCGGCCGGCCGGTCGTGCTGGGCACGTCGAGGAAGTCCTTCATCGGGTCCGTGCTGAATCGCACCGTGGAAGAGCGCCTGATCGGGACCCTTGCCACCCTGGCAGTCGGCGTCTGGAACGGGGCCCATGTGCTGCGCGTTCATGACGTGGCAGAAGCCCGGGAAGTCCTTGTCATGGTCCATGCCATTCTGAAGAGCGACGGGCCCGAGGGTCTGCCGCGAAATCCTCTCTCTGTTGCGAAGGCGGAAAAAGATGGGGAAGGGGCCGCTCCGGCCTCGGCTTAGAGAGTGGATCTCCCATGGAAATGATGCCGGATTGGGGCTGGATCGATTTTGGCTGGCTGGACCTGGTCGACATCCTGGTGGTCGCCTTCGTAACGTACTGGATTATCCTGCTGATCAAAGGGACCCGGGCCATCCACATGGTGAGCGGCCTGGCCATTGTTTTCGTTGCATACGTCCTGAGCGATGTCTTCCCCATGTACACCCTGCACTGGATTCTGAACGCCTTTCTGAGTTCCATGGTGCTCATCATCGTGGTGCTGTTCCAGGAAGACATTCGCAGGGCCCTGGCCAGAATGGGCAGGAATCCCCTGTTCGCGACGACCGCGGCCTGGGAAGGAACCAAGCTTCTCCAGGAGGTCGTCGCGGCCACGGTTGCGATGTCCGAGCGGCATGTCGGCGCCCTGATGGTTCTGGAGAGGGAGACCCGGCTGGACGAGTTTCTTCAGGGGTGCACGCTGCTGGATGCTCGGGTGAGCCGGGAGATCCTGGCGAGCATCTTCTATCCTCTGTCCCCCTTGCACGACGGCGCCACGGTGCTTCGAAAGGGAAGGATTTACGCAGCCGGTTGTTTCCTGCCGCTGACCACCCGTGTGGACATCAGCAAAGCCTTCGGAACCCGGCACAGGGCCGCCCTCGGTATTGCTGAAAGAACCGATGCCCTGGCTGTGGTGGTTTCCGAGGAGGACGGTTCGCTTTCTGTTGCGGTCAACGGAGAGCTCTATCACGGGCTTGAGGTTGCGGACTTGCAGGGTCTGCTGACCCGCCACATGACATCCCATCGGGAGGATGCCAGGGGCAAGAGAGATGCCGCGCGCAAAAGACGTGCTCCTCAACAACCTTAGCTTGAAGGTCCTTTCGTTCTTCTTTGCGGTGAGCCTTTGGCTCTTCGTGAACCTCAAGGCCACCTCCGAAAAGACTCTCCAGGTGCCGGTCCGCTGGGAGAATCTCCCGGAGTTCCTCGAAATCACCAATGCGGTCACGGACTCGATCCCGGTGCAGGTGAGCGGGCCGAGGCGGATTTTGTCCAACCTCGATCCCAGGAAGGTGGCGGTGGTGCTGGATCTGTCGGACGCCAAGGTCGGGTTGAGCAACTACCAGGTGAACGAAAAGATGATCCCCCTGCTGCCTGGGCTGCGCGCTCAGGTGCTGCCTCCTGGAAACATTCAGTTCAAGTTCGATCTGGTCGTGGAGAAGGATGTGGAAGTGCAGGCCCAATTCCTGGGGGATCCCCCGGAGGGGTACGGCGTCGAGCGGGTCGAGATCCAGCCGGACCGCGTCCGGGTTGTGGGCGCCCAGAGCGAGGTCCAGACACTGAGCAAACTGCCGACCGCGCCCATCGATCTGGCAGGCAGGGAGTCGAGCTTCGAAACGCGAACGCGCCTCGACCTCAACCGCCCCCATGTGCGGATCAAGGGAGGGCGCGACCAGGTGGACGTGAAGGTTCGGATCCAGGAGAAGACGCTTCAGAGGGTTTTCCGGGCCAGGCCGGTCGAGGTTTCGGGCCTTGGCGCCGAGCGGGTGGAACTGGATCCGCCGGTGGTGGATCTTGTCCTGGAGGGGCCTGCGGGCCTCGTTAAATCGATTCTGGCCGAAAAGGTAACCGCAGTGGTGGCGGTGCCGGCCGGCACAACCGGGGAGCACCTCTTGCGCGTGTCCGTCCAGGTCGGGGTCGAAGGGGTCCGTGCCGAAAGCCGGCCGGAAAGGGTGATGGCCCGGATTTTGCCCCTGCCATCCTCGCGATAGGGCCCTTTGGGTTTAAGGAACGGTTTCCTTCTTGTCTCAGGGCGGTGCGTGCGCAGGGGATTTGCACAGAGCGGAGGAGACATGGAGCGGCTGTTCGGGACTGACGGGGTTCGGGGCGTGGCCAACATCGAACCGATGACCGCGGAAATGGCAATGGCTCTGGGACGGGCCATTGCGTATCTGTGCCGTTCCCACGAAGGGAGGCACCGGATCGTGGTGGGCAAGGATACGCGGCTTTCCGGCTACATGCTGGAAAATGCCATGGTTGCCGGGATCTGTTCCATGGGGGTGGATGTCCTGGTCATCGGTCCTCTTCCCACGCCCGGGATTGCCTTCATCACGCGCAGCATGCGGGCCGATGCCGGGGTCATGATTTCCGCCTCCCACAATCTGTTTCAGGACAACGGAATCAAGTTCTTTTGGAACGACGGATACAAGCTGCCGGACGAGAAAGAAGAGGAGATCGAGAGGCTCATCCGGACGGACCGGATTTCCCATCTGCGGCCGACAGCGGATCAGGTGGGGAAGGCTTATCGGATCGACGATGCGAGAGGCCGGTACATCGTTTTCGTCAAGGAGTCGTTTCCCGCCGATCTCGATCTGGAAGGGTTCCGGGTCTGTCTCGACTGCGCCAATGGAGCGGCCTACAAGGTCGCCCCCACGGTTTTTTCCGAACTCGGGGCCGAGGTGACCGCCATCGGGGTGGAACCGAACGGAAAGAACATCAACGACGGGTTCGGCTCTCAGCATCCGCACCGAGTGGCCGAGCTCGTGCGGGCGACCAAGGCTGACCTGGGGATCGCCCTGGACGGAGACGGGGACAGAGCCATTTTTGCGGACGAGACCGGAAAGATCGTCGACGGCGACGCGGTCATGGCTTTCTGCGGCCGCGATCGCATCTGCCGGGGACAGTTGCCCGGAAACACGGTCGTGGCCACGGTGATGAGCAACCTCGGGCTGGAAATCGCCTTGCGGGAGGTGGGGGGACGCCTGGTCCGCACAGCCGTGGGCGACCGATACGTCGTGGACGAGATGAAGCGGTCGGGCTACATGCTCGGGGGAGAGCAGTCGGGGCATCTGATTTTCCGCGAATACACGACCACTGGAGACGGCATTATTTCCGCTTTGCAGGTTCTGACCCTCATGCGCCGTACCGGCGCGAAGCTTTCGGAACTTGCGTCGGTTCTGAAAACCATGCCCCAGGTTTTGCTCAATCTCAAGGTGAAGCGAAAGCCCCGGATCGAGGAGGTTGCGCCTCTTAAGGAGGCGATCGACAGGGCCAGGGAAAGCCTGGGGGGAATGGGCAGGGTCCTGGTTCGATATTCGGGAACCGAGCCCTTGCTTCGGGTGATGGTCGAGGGCGAAGACCAAGGCATGATCCGCGAGTGGGCAGACCGGATCGTGGCTGCGGCGAGCCGCGAGCTCTGCTGAGAGGAGAGAGGCCAGATGCGGGTGGTCACGTCGGCTCAGATGCGGGAGCTGGACCGCAGGACGATTGAGGAAATCGGGATTCCCGGGGCCGTCCTGATGGAGAACGCGGGGCGGGGGGCCGCGTCTGTTCTCCTTGCCTCCTTCGCCGGGCTCAGGGAAGGGCCGGTCGCCGTGGTCTGCGGCCAGGGCAACAACGGGGGGGACGGTTTCGTCGTGGCCCGCGTTCTGGCCCAGCGGGGGATCGCCGCAAAGGTTTTCATTTTGGCCCCTCCGGAGCGCCTCACGGGCGACGCCCGCCTGTACTTCGACGTCCTGCGGAAGATGGAAGTCCCGGTCGAGTCCCTGGCCGAGACCGGCGTGACGGCCCGGGTCCGGAGGCAGTGGAGGGAAGCCTCCTGCATCGTGGACGCCCTGTTCGGCACGGGCCTTGCGAGGCCGGTGAGCGGCCTGTATCGGAACGCGATCGAGGCGATCGGTTCCAGCGGGAGACCGGTCCTGGCCGTGGACATTCCTTCGGGCATCGACGCAGACACCGGCCGGATTCTTGGCGTGGCCGTGAAGGCCCAGTGCACGGCCACCTTCGGCTTTCCGAAAAGAGGGCTTTTCATCCATCCGGGAGCGGACCATGCAGGGAGGATCGAATGCGTGGACATCGGGATCCCGGCCGGTCTGGCCCGTGAACTGACGCCCACAGAGGAGACGATTGAGGCCGAGTCGTTTCGGGGCCGGCTTGCCAGACGTCCGGACTCGCACAAGGGCAACTACGGCCACCTCTTCGTCCTGGCGGGGTCGGCCGGGAAAACGGGCGCAGCCTGCCTGGCGGCCCTGGGGGCCCTTCGGTGCGGCGTGGGCCTCGTGACGGTCGGCATTCCGGCCTCTCTGAACGAGATTCTGGAGGTGAAGCTCACCGAGGCCATGAGCCTGCCGCTTCCGGACACGGCAAAAGGGACCCTTTCCGACGAGGCTCTGGACGAGATTCTTCGGTTTGCCCGGGGCAAGACGTGCGTCGCCGTCGGGCCCGGTCTCGGGACAGAGCCTGAAGTGGAGAGGGTGATCCGCGAAGTGTGGACCCGCGTGGAGGCTCCCATGGTCTGGGACGCGGACGGGCTGAACCTGTTGGCCCGGAACCAGGATCTTCGGGGCAGGAACCGGGCTCCGGTCATCTTGACGCCGCACCCGGGCGAAATGGCTCGTCTCATCGGAGGTACGACCCGGCAGGTACAGGAAGACCGAGTGGGTGCGGCCAAGGCGTTGGCCAGGGGGTGGGGAGCCGTGACAGTTCTCAAAGGGAGCCGGACTCTTGTGGCTGATCCGACCGGGAGGCTCGGCATCAACCTAACCGGGAATCCGGGCATGGCTGCCGGCGGCATGGGGGATGTCCTGACCGGAATGATCGCCGCCCTGGTCTGCCAGGGGCTTGATCCTTACGATGCGGCCTGCCTGGGGGTGCATTTGCACGGCGCGGCCGGGGACCGCGCGTCGAGGCGGCTGGGGCCGCTTGGCTTTGTTGCCGGAGACCTCCTCGTGGAAACGCCTGAAATCCTGCGGCAGGTTGGTGGTGATGGGCCTTGATTCGTGATATCATACAAATTTTAAGCCGGAGCGAGCTCGAAACCCGATTGGCGGGCCGTATCCTCGGGCACTGGGCGCAGCCTGGAGACGTTCTGGCCCTTGTGGGGGATCTGGGAGCCGGAAAGACCTGTCTGGTCCAGGGAATCGCCCTCGGGCTGGGGGTTCCGCCCTCGATCCGTGTCCGGTCTCCGTCTTTCGTGATTCTCCTTACCTATCCGGGCCGGTGCCCTGTGCACCATCTGGACCTGTACCGCATTCGGAGCCCGGAGGAACTCGAGGATCTCGACTGGCGAGAAGTGCTGTACGGCGACGGTGTTTGTGTGATCGAGTGGTCGGACCGGATGGGGGACCTGCTCCCTGCACGGCGCGTCGATGTCGCACTCTTTCACAGGAGCGAGGAAAGCCGCTGGCTCGAGATCCGGCCCTCGGCGGATTTCGACCACGGCCGGTGGGAGGAGCTGGTCGGATCCTGGGAGGCCTTTTGGTGGGGCCCAGAAATGGAACAAGAGCCGCCCGGTGGACGCTAGAAGCCGACAGACATGCCGTGGGAGCGAGCGGTGCCGGTTTCCCGCAACACCAGCGGAGGATGCGCCGGCAAAACGGACGGGGGGCTGAGCGCGCGCTTATGGGCGCTTTGATGGTCAAAGGTGCCAGGCTCGGCGCAGGGCTGCGTGACGGCAAGGGAGGAACAAGCGAATATGGCGGTCATTGTGCAGAAGTACGGCGGAACCTCTGTGGGGACCGTCGACCGGATCCGCAACGTGGCCCAACGGGTCGCCAAGAAATGGAGGGAGGGCCACAAGGTCGCTGTGGTGGTCTCCGCCATGGCGGGAGAGACGAATCGCCTGATTCAACTGGTGCACGACACGTGCAGCACCCCGAACATGCGGGAATACGACGTCGTCGTTTCCACCGGCGAACAGGTGACGATCGGCCTGACGGCGATCGCTCTGGAGTCTCTGGGGGTGCCGGCGGAGTCCTTCATGGCGCACCAGATCCGGATCCTGACCGACAGCATCCACAGCAAGGCCAGAATCCTGGACGTGGAATCCTCCCGGCTCCAGGCCACCCTGGAAAACGGCAAGGTCGCCGTCGTTGCCGGCTTCCAGGGACTCGACCGCCACGGGGACGTGACGACCCTCGGCAGGGGCGGGTCGGATCTGACGGCGGTTGCGATCGCGGCCGCCCTGGGAGCGGATGTGTGCGAGATCTACACGGACGTGGAAGGTGTTTTTACCACCGATCCCAACATCTGCACCAACGCCAGGAAGATCGAGCGCATTTCCTACGACGAAATGCTCGAGATGGCCAGCCTGGGCGCGAAGGTGCTCCAAACCCGCTCTGTGGAGTTTGCCAAGAAATACGGCGTCCCGATCCATGTTTTGTCCAGTTTCGTCGAAAAGGAAGGTACGTATGTGGTCAAGGAGGAACCGGCCATGGAGAAGGTTCTGGTTTCGAGCGTCACTTACAACCGCGATGAGGCCAAGATCTCTTTGCGCAAGGTTCCGGACCGTCCCGGTATCGCGGCCAAGGTGTTTACGCCTCTGGCCGAGGCGAACATCGTGGTGGACATGATCATCCAGAACATCAGCCGCGAAGGCTACACGGACCTGACCTTCACCGTGCCGAAGTCCGAGCTGAAACGGGCTCTCGAGATCATCCGCTCCACGGCAGAGGAAATGCAGGTGGCCGAGGTCCTGACCGACGAGCATGTCTCCAAGGTGTCGATCATCGGGCTCGGGATGAAGACCCATGCGGGCGTGGCCGCGAAGATGTTCGACACCTTGGCCAAGGAAGGGATCAACATCCAGATGATCAGCACCTCGGAGATCAAGATCTCCTGCGTCATCCAGGACAAGTACACCGAACTGGCCGTGCGGGCTTTGCACGATGCCTTCCAGCTCGGGGAAGAGGGAGGCTCTGTGAGCCAGGAGAAACTCTGACGGGCCCGGCTGGCTGGCCGTGAAGAAGGACGCGATCGTGAAACTCGGCAAACTGCCCCCGTCCCGGGGAAAGATCATCCTCTACGACTCGACGCTGCGAGAAGGGGACCAGACCGAGCAGATCAGCTTTTCCAAGGAGGATAAGCTGCGGATCCTCGAGCGGCTGGACGCATTCGGCATGGACTACGTGGAGGGCGGCTGGCCGGGCGGCAATCCCAAGGACGCCGAGTTCTTCCGGGAGGCCAGGAGGCTGCGGCTGGGCCATGCCCGTCTCGTGGCCTTCGGCCTGACCCGCAGGCCCAACGTTGCGGCCGGCCGGGATGGGGGCCTTCAGTCGATTCTCCGATCGGGCGTACGGGCCGCCACGGTCGTGGGCAAGACTTGGGACCTTCACGTCAGAGAAGCCCTGCGCATTCCTGCAGCCGAGAACCTGCGCATGATCCGGGATTCCGTGGCGTTCCTGAAGAAGCGTCTGGAGGAGGTCTTCTTCGACGCCGAGCATTTCTTCAATGGGTATCTTTCGAATCCGGGCTTTGCCGTCGATTGTCTCCGGGCCGCGTACGAGGCCGGCGCGGACTGCCTCGTTCTTTGCGACACCAACGGCGGGATGATTCCCCGGATGGTCCGGCAGGTCGTCCGGAGGGTGCGCAGCGAGATCGCGGCTCCCCTCGGCATCCATGCCCACAACGATTCCGACACGGCGGTTGCGAACTCCCTGGCCGCCGTGGAGGAAGGCGTCGTCCAGGTACAAGGAACCATAAACGGGTACGGCGAGCGCTGCGGCAACGCGAACCTGTGCTCGATCATTCCGAACCTTCAGCTCAAGCTGGGACTGCGGTGCCTGCCCGAGGAAAAACTGCCCGAGCTCAGGGCCTGTTCGCGTTTCGTGGCGGAGCTGGCCAACCAGGTGCCCCACCGCCAGCAGCCCTTCGTGGGGGACAGTGCGTTTGCGCACAAGGGGGGCATTCACGTGAGCGCCGTGCTGCGCAACCCCGCCACGTACGAGCACGTGCCGCCTGAATCCGTGGGAAACCAGCGGCGCATTCTGGTCTCAGAGGTCTCGGGCAGGGCCACGGTCGAGGAGAAGGCTCGGGAGTACAGGCTCGACCTGGATGGAAAGGAAGGGGCAGTTCAGAAGATCGTGGCCGTCATGAAGGAGATGGAAAGGCGGGGCTACCGGTACGAGGGCGCGGACGCTTCCTTCGAGCTCTTGATGAAAAGCGCACTCGGGAGAAAAGGGAGGTTTTTCCGCCTGCTCGGCTTCCGCGTGCTCGACGAGAAGAAGAAGGAAAACGAGCCGCCCTACTCGGAAGCCACGGTCATGATCGAGGTGGACGGCCGGGTGGAGCACACGGCCGCAGAGGGCATGGGACCGGTCAACGCGATGGACAACGCCCTGCGAAAGGCCCTGGAAAAGTTTTATCCGCAGCTTGCTTCGGTGCGGCTGCTGGACTACAAGGTGCGGGTCCTTCCAGCCGGGAAGGGAACGGGTTCTCACGTGCGCGTCCTCATCGAGAGCGGGGACGGCAAGAAGAAATGGTCCACGGTCGGCGTTTCCTACAACATCATCGAAGCCAGCTGGCAGGCCCTGGCCGATTCGATTCACTACAAGCTGGAGATGGAAACAGGAGACGCGGGGCAGAGATGAGACAGGGCTTTTCCCGGCTGCCCGGAGCGGGGTTCCTGCTGGCCCTGTTGGCGACCTCGGTCTGGCTTCTCAGAGGCGACCTGACCTCCGGGGAGACAGGACGGGAATCCGGTTTCCGGTCGGAATGGGTGTTCCTGGATGTTCCGGGTGCGGCGCCTGCGTATGTACGGGCAGAGCCCGGGGAGCCTCTGGGCCGATTCCTGGAGCGAACCGCGGCCGGACTTCGGTCCCTGTTGCCGCAGGAGGCTCTCGATTTGCCTCTGCAAGGAGGCGACCGGGTTTCGGTTCTGGAGCGACTGGCGTCGGCCGCTCCTCTTCTGGTCGTTGAGCCGTTGCCGGAGAGAATCCGGTTTCTCATGGGGAGGCCGCTCAACCTGAACCGGGCCACGGCAGGCGAGATGGAGCTCCTGCCCGGGGTCGGCCCCAAGCTCGGGCAGAGGATCGAGGCGTTTCGAAACGCAGAGGGGGACTTCCGTTCCCCGGAGGACCTTCTGGCCGTGCACGGGGTGGGCAGGGCTCTCGTGTCAAAGATTCAGAACCGGATCTGTTTCGCCCAAAGGGTCCGGGCCTTTCCCCTTCAGTCCCCTGGTTCCTCTGCCGACCGGAGGGCAAAGACGCTGCCGGAAGTCCTGCAACCCGGTCCTTGACGAAAAACCATGGCAGACCTTGATTCATCCTCTCCTCCTTCCATGCCAGGGCCGCGGAAGATCGCGGTCGTGACCCTGGGCTGCAAGATCAACCAGTATGACAGCAGCGGGCTGGCCGCCGGAGCCGAGTCCTTGGGCCACAGAGTGGTCCGGAACCCGGCAGAGGCGGATGTAATCGTGGTGAACACCTGCACGGTGACGGGCAGGACCGATACCAAGGGCCGGCAGTTGATCCGGAAGATGATCGACGAGAATCCTTCTGCCGTCGTCGTCGTAACAGGGTGCTACGCTCAGGTCCAGCCGCGGCCCCTTGCCGAGATCCCGGGCGTGGACTACGTGCTGGGGAACTCCGAAAAGCCGGCTTTGCCGTACCGGATCTCGGAGTTCGTCAAACGGCGCCGGCCCGAGATTCGTGTGGGGGAGGTCTGGGGGGGCGGCCGGGAGGAGTTCGTCGAGGACCTTCCGGAAGTCCATTCCGGAAACACGAGGGCCTTTCTGAAAATTCAGGACGGCTGCAACGAGGCATGCGCCTATTGCATTGTGCCTCGCGCGCGCGGCAGAAGCCGCAGCCTTCCCCGGGATCGCGTTCTGGAGAAGCTCGACGCTTTAGCCCGAAAGGGCTTTCGGGAAGTCGTGCTGTGCGGGATCCACCTGGGCGTGTACGGCCTGGATCTGTCGCCCCCCACCTCGCTGGCGGCCTTGCTCGAGAAGGTGGAACGGGAAGGCCAGATCCCCAGGATCCGGCTGAGTTCGATCGAACCCAACGAGGTGGAAGACGGTCTCCTGGAGCTGTTTTCGAACTCCAGGATTCTCTGCCCCCACTTTCACTTGCCCATGCAGAGCGGGGATGGATCCGTTCTCACGGCCATGGGTCGCAAGTACACTCCCGAGGGATTTGCCGATCGGGTGTTGGCTGTGCGGAAATTCCTGCCCGAAGCCGCGATCGGAGTGGACGTGATCGCAGGGTTCCCCGGCGAGGGGGACGCGGAGTTCCGGAACACCTTGGAGTTGCTGCGGCGGTTGCCTGTCAGCTATTTCCATGTCTTTCCCTTTTCAAGGAGGCCGGGTGTGGCGGCCTCGAAGATGCCCGGCCAAGTGGCCCCGGCCGCCATCCAGGAGAGGGCCGCAATCCTGCGCGGCCTCGGCCAGGAGAAAAGGATCCTGTTCTACGAGTCTTTTCTGGACCGGGAACTGGAGATTCTGGCCGAGACCTCAAGAGACAGAGAGACGGGCCTGCTCAAGGGGGTGAGCCGGAACTATGTGCCCGTGCTTTTCGAAGGAGGGGATTCCTGGAAAAGAAGGCTCGTGCGGGTCAAGGTGTCATCGGTGAAGGGCCGGCGGGTGTTCGGTGAGATCCCGGAACCACAGGGGCAGGTCCTGTCCTCGCGGAAAAAGCGCGCACCTTGACATGCGGCGGGGATCGGATAGAATACCAGGTGGCTGTTCTGAATGCTCGGCACGCAAGAGGTACGCGGGAATAGCTCAGTGGTAGAGCACCACCTTGCCAAGGTGGGGGTCGCGGGTTCAACCCCCGTTTCCCGCTCCACGAACGGAATCAGCCTTGGGATTTCGATCTTACGCTCCCCTTTCCCGGGCTCCCTACCAGTAGAAGGCGGGGCGGCATAGCCAAGTGGTAAGGCAGAGGTCTGCAAAACCTTCATCCCCGGTTCGAATCCGGGTGCCGCCTCCAGCTTCGGTTCCGGCCGGCCGCCCCCAAGGGTGAAGGCGGCCGGGTCCTGCCTGCGGCTTCCGACGAGCCGTCCGAGATTCCGAGCAGCACGGCAGATCCCCTGGAAGGATCCTGCCGAAGAGGGTAAAATAGGGCAGATGGATCCGGGCGCGGAAAAACGGCTGGCGAGCCCGGAGGGAGACGCTGCCCATCGGTCAAAGAGGACAGACAATGCCGATTTTCGAATATCGCTGCAAGGCATGCGACCGGAAGTTCGAGAAGCTCGTGCTCAGAAAAAACACAACGATCCAGTGCCCCCATTGCCTGGGAGGCGACGTCCAGAGGCTCCTGTCTGCCTGTAACTTCGGCAGTTCGGACGGCTCTGTCCGGTCTGCATCCGAGAGCAGTTGCAGTGGCTGCTCGGCCACGAGCTGCAGCTCCTGCAAGAGTCACTGATGCCCTTGTCCTCCGGGTCTCCGCCGGGCCTCACTCCACAGCCCGGAGGCACCACACAGACCGTCAAGTACCCTCTCCGCCCCCTTCGCTGCCGGCCGCTCCCTCCAGATCTTCCCGAAGCCGTTCCAAGACGGGCCTGAGAGACGGGGGCGCCTCTTGCAGGGACGCCTCCAGAACGGGCAATGCCCGCTGGCCAAAGGCCGCGATCGCCTGATAGGCATAGATCCGAACGTACTCGCCCTCGTCGGCCAGAGCGCCGAAGAGGGCGGCCAGCGTGCTTTCGTCGCCGATCTCGCCAAGGGACCATGCGGCCGGGCCTCGAACGGTGTGGTGGGGATCGCCGAGCCGCTCTGCAAGGAGTCCGGCGGCAGGGCTGTATTTGCACTTGCCCAGGGCCAGGGCGGCGTGCATCCGGATGTTGCTGTCCGGGTCCTTGAGGAGGGAGGCGATCCGTTCGAGCAGATCGCGATCGAGCTTGCGGATCTCGCCCAGGGCCTCGATCGTTCGGTACCGGACCTCCTGGTCCGGGTCGTTCAGAAGAGAGCAAAGGTCCGGGATCTCATCTTCGCCGCCCCATCGTCCAAGGACCGTCGCGGCCGCTGCCCGGACCCGGGGCGCCTCGTCTTTGAGAAGGAGGGAAACTTTCCGGGGCTTTCTGGGAAGCTCCATCCTGGACAGTGCCTGGACCGAGCGCCACCGGACCCTGGAGTCCGGATCGTCCAGCGCCTGCTCGAGAAAAGGCAAGAAGGACGGGTCACCGCGGATGCCCATCTGGTAAGCCGCTTCGGCCCGCCGGGCGGGATCCGGGTCCTGGATGTGTTCAATCAGCTCCTCTCTGGTGGCCCTTTTTTCCAATGAGGCTCTTCCTTTCCGAAGCAGGGTTCTCTATGATGGCCGTGACAGCGTTTCCAGCCGTACCAGTAAACAGCGGGCCGTGTGAAAAGGCAACTTCCGTGAAAGCCGCATCCGGATCTTCAGGGGGCCTCGTCTTCCGCAAAGGATGCTTTTCCCCCATCGGTACGATCCGCAGGCAGGAGCAGGTCCAGGTCGTCAAGCTCGTGCCCGAGGTGCGGAAGGCTCTCCTGGGCCTGGACGGCTTTTCCCACGCCTGGATCCTGTACTGGTTTCACGAGAACGACGACCCCGCAGTCCGTTCGACCCTCCGCGTGCATCCCTGTCGGGATCCTGCCAATCCGCTCACCGGGGTTTTCGGCACCCGTTCTCCGGCCCGGCCGAATCTGGTGGGCATGGACTTGTGCAGGATCATAAGAGTCCGGCCCAGAGCCGGCGAGATCCTGATCACCGGATGCGAGGCGAGAGAGGGGACTCCTCTCGTCGACATCAAGCCCTACCTGCCCCATTCGGACATTGCCCGGAACCTGCGGCTTCCTGCCTGGGCGCGAAAGATCGGCAAGGCCAGGACCTCGCGCGGCCTCGGAAATCCTTCTGACCGGACAAGAGGGTCCTTACGGCGGCTCCGTCGGAAGGTCTAGCTTCTCGGAGCGGTCCGAGTCCAGAGGCAAGGAGCCTTCCTCTCCGAAGTAGGAAGCCAGATCATAGATATCGATCCGATCCACACCGCGGGCCTTGGCCTCGCGGACGAGCTTGAGGGTCAGCCGGAAAAAGAGGTTGACCTCGAACAGATAGGCTGGCGCCGAGTAGCAGGGATGATCCTCGGAATAAACCGGATCGAGCCTTTCTTCGAGCTCTCTCAGGATCTGCGGCCGCTCGGTGGGATCAAAAGGGGGCTGGAGAAAGAACTTGCGGTAGTCCACCAAGAAGTATCTGTACCCCTTCTCGTAGAGTTCCCGGAGCCGTTCCCGGGTTTCGGGAGGCTCGGCCACGTTTGCGACTCCGAGATAGGCTCGCGAGACCGGGTATTGAAGGCTCACATGGCGGCTTCCGTGGGCCTGAAGAAACCCGGCGGGTCCCTCGTAGCTGCATACAAGGGACCGGACAGGAGCGGCCGAGATCCAGCCTGAGACCGCAATCAGGGCCACTCCGGCCGAGGCGAGAAGCGCCCGTTTCGGCCTGTCCCATCCCGGCCTTTGGCCGGTGAATCGCCACGCCAGGGAGAGCCCCCGCGCCGCCAGGAGCATGACGGCGGGCAGGAACACGAGCCCGTAGCGGCTGGAGGTGACCAGCCCCACGCTGAAAAGAACCAGAGGCACGGAAAACCAGACGAGAAGGATCCGGTCGGCGCCCGCGGGCCTGCGCAGGGCGGCTCCGAAGCCGGCCAGGAAAGCCAGGCACAGGACCGGGCCGTCGAAACGGAGGAACAGATACGGGTACGTGAGGAAGTTGTACAGGTGGGAACCGGCCTCCCGGATTTCGGGATGATCCGAAAAATCGACCAGCGAGAAGGCGAAAGCGTCGAGAAGGTTCAGAATGTGGTGGGTTGCGAGCTCTTCGAAGTAGGTCCGAACCGGCAGGACCTCGTTGAAGCGGCGCAGAAAGACCATGGCCAGGTAGTACGGGATCTCGAACAGGCAAAGAGGGATGAAAAAGGCTGCAACGAGAACAAGGCTCCTGCGCACCGTCCCCTTCCGGGACGGGACGCCCCGCACGAAATCGAGTCCCTCGCAGAGGAGCAGCACGAGCAGGCAGTACAGAAAACGATCGTGGACTGTGAAGGCAAAGCCGCAGAGGAGACCGGCCGCGAAGACCGGAAGAGTTGCCGAGCCTGCCGGTCCGGGTGTGCGGCTTTTCCCGTACCAGAGGAAGGAGAATACGGCCAGGGACATGGCCGAGCCGTCTGCCAGGGCGTTCGTGGAGTAAACGAGGTGGTATCCGGACAGAGCCAGGAACAAGGCCGCCAGAAGCCCGGTGGCCGCATCGAACCATCTCTTGCCCAGGAGGAACACGCCCAGGATCGCCAGTGTGCCGAAACAGGCCGACACCGCATGGGCCGCGTACAGCCTCGGTCCTGCCACGGCCATGGCGATGCCGGCAAGGAGGGAAAAACCGGGCCGGCCCCAGGAAGGCGGCTGGCCTTGGACCTCTTCCCGAAAGCGTTTGGCTTCCTCTTCGAAGGTATAGAGGTTCTCCCGGGCCCTTGCCTCCTCGATCTTCCTTTTCAGGGCCGAGGCAAGACTCTTGGAGGCCGAGTAGATCCATTGCCCTTCCAGTGTGTAGATGCCCTCGTCGAAAAAATTGGGCCCCCGCTCACGGAGATGGGAAAAACGGAGGAACCCTCCCAGGATGAGAATCGCAGCGAGGGCCGCGAGCGTTGCCGGTTTTGACGAAAGAGCGTTCATGAGGGACTGGGCCTCGTGTTTCCGGAGAACTCCTGCGCACAGGCCCGCGGGTTTGACAGCCTGAAGAAGGCGTTTCTATAATCCGCGAGGCCAGAGTCTCCCGAACAATAATCGTGCGGCAGGGAGATTGCAACAAGGGCCCGGCAGCCCTCCAGAGACAGTTGCCAAAGCCATGGCTTCAGTGTTCCAGGGCCGGCGGGTGCTCGTGACCGGGGCCTCCCGGGGAATCGGGAGGCAGCTTGTGCTGGACTTCGCCCGGGAAGGGGCTTCGTGCATTCTTGTGGCCAGGGACGCCCAAGGCCTCGAGGAGACCCGCCGCTCGGCAGATCATCCTGAGAGGCATCTCTGCGTGCGGTGCGACGTGGGCCGCCCGGAAGAGGTCCACGCCATGGCCGACCGGGTGCGCTCCGAGGTCGGGACACCGGACATCCTGGTGAACAATGCCGGCATGAGCCGGTATTCGACTTTTCTCGACACGCCGCTGGAGGACTTCGAGACCCTGATGCGCACGAACTTCTGGGGCATGGTGTACTGCACCCGGGAATTCCTGCCCGGAATGATCGAGCGAGGGTCAGGGCACATCGTGAACCTCTCCTCCATCGCGGGCCGCATCGGCACCCTGCGCCATACGGCATACAGCGCCTCGAAATTCGCCGTTTCAGGCTTTTCGGAAAGCCTCTACTACGAATTGCTCGGCACCGGCGTGCGGATCACCCTCGTCAACCCGGGCGTGTTCGCGACCCACCTGTTCGACCACGAATCCTTCGCGGACTTTCCAGAGGCCCAGCGACGGATGATGAAGCCCCCGGCCGCGGCGTCCAGGGCCATCCTCAAGGCGGTGCGCCGGGGCCGTTTCGAGGTGACCGTGCCGCGGCGTCTCTGGGCGGGCGTCTGGGTCAAGACGCTCTGGCCTGCCCTGTTTCTGAGGCTCCACATACGCTTCTTGAGACGGGCCGGTGCCCTTGCGGCAGATTCCCCACGGAAGAAGTCCTGAAAGGACGCGGAAGGGAACGGCTCTTCGGACAACGCACGACCCCGTTCGACCGGGGCGGCGCTCTCGTTGAGGACCGTCCGTTCCCCAGAGACGGGCTTTGTCAGGATGCGTCCGGGTAGTATTCCACGCCGAGGTGGGTGATCAGTTCCTCGCCCATGAGGTGCCGGAGATTGTTCTTGAGCTTGGCGAGCTGGATGAACAGGTCGTGCTCGGGATAGAGGCCCTCGGGCACGATCGGATTTTTGAAATAGAAGGAGAGCCACTCCTGGATACCGAACTTGCCCGCCCGGGCGGCCAGGTCCATGAAGAGCACGAGATCGAGAGCCACGGGGGCGGCCAGGATGGAGTCCCTGCAGAGGAAGTCGATCTTGATCTGCATGGGATAGCCGAGCCAACCGAAGATGTCGATGTTGTCCCAGCCTTCCTTGTTGTCTCCCCTGGGCGGATAGTAGTTGATCGTCACCTTGTGGTAGGCCTTGCCGTACAGGTCCGGGTATAGATCCGGCTGCAGGATGTACTCCAGCACCGAAAGTTTGCTCTTTTCCTTGGTCTTGAAGGCTTCTGGGTCATCGAGGACTTCTCCGTCCCGGTTGCCCAGGATGTTGGTGGAGTACCACCCGGAGAGGCCGAGCATGCGTGCCTTGAGGGCCGGGGCGATGACGGTCTTCATCATGGTCTGGCCGGTCTTGAAATCGTCTCCGGCCACCGGGCTTCTCTTCTCCTGCGCGAGAGCCAGGAGGGCAGGAATGTTTTCGGTGAGGTTCGGAGCGCCGTTGATGAAAGGGATCCCGGCCCGAATGGCCGCGTACGCGTAGATCATGCTCGGGGAGATGGACGGATGGTTGTCCTTGAGGGCCTTCTCAAAGCTCGCCAGATCCCGATGCACGTCCTGCCGGTCGAGGTAGACTTCGGTGGAACCGCACCAGATCATGACGAGGCGGGCGCACCCTTCGCGGGCGCGGAAAGTCTCGATGTCCTTGTTGAGCTGATCGGCGAGATCCATTTTCGTGCCGCCGCTCTTGATCCAGTCGCCCTGCAGCCGGCGGACGTACCGGGCGTCGAAGACCGCCTTCATGGGGCGAATGGCCTCGAGTTCGGAGCGCACGGGTTCGAGGTGCTCCTTGCGAAGCACGCCGGCCTCCAGGCTGATCCGGTACGCGTCCTTCCCGTGGATGTCCCAGCCGCCGAAAACCAGATCGTCAAGCGAGGCCAGAGGGACGAAGTCGCGGATCCTGGGAGTTCTTCTCTCGGTCCGCTTGCCCAGGCGTATGGTTCCCATCTGGGTCAGGGAGCCGAAAGGCCGGGCCAAGCCCTTCCGGACGGCAAAGACCCCGGCCATGAGGGTAGTCGCTACGGCCCCGATGCCTGGCACCAGAACCCCGAGCTTGCCTGTGGGGGGGGCAATATCCCGAGTCGCCTGAGCTGTCATGGTCTTCTGCCTCCTCGACGAATGCTCCGAATGCGCTGCGCCGCCGGAAAGGGAACGTGCCCCCCTCGTCCTCTTCACGAGGGGGCCGGATCGGGAAGTGTCGCTTTCGAGAGCGAGCGGCCTCCGGGCCCGCACACTCCACGGTACCGCGGTCCGGGCACGGTACGGATGCCATGCTTCCGGCCCAGAGCGATTGCTGAGAATAGCCCGATTCGGGTCAAAAGACAAGGCGGGCGTGAGGTGCGCAGGGCCGCCAAGCAGAGAAGGCGGCCCTGTCGGCCCTTCACGCTGCCTGGTTTCGGTTCTGGTTCCGGTACTTGACGTTGAAAAGGCAGAAAGGAACCAGACGGCCGTCCGGCAAGAGTTCGTGGACACAGCAGTGGCGCGCTCTGTCCAGGTCAAGATCCAGGGCATCCATCATTCCGTGGAAGCCGATGGAGAAGAAGTCGCAATCGAGCCGGGCTGGATCGCTTCCTGGCTCGGATGGAGAAGAAGCGCAGCAGCCGCATGTACCTGGGGTCAGAACCCGGGAAAAGGCGAGCACGGAATCCCAGTCGCTCATGTCGGCCACATGGTGGAGGAGGTCCTTTTCTGAAAAGACCCTCCCGGCCGGCAGGAGCCGGCCGCCGCGGACCAGGGCATACAGCATGGCCCCGCAGCGAGGATCCGGGCAGGGCAGGGGGATGAAGTCGCGAGCCCGCAGTTGCCCCTCGCTCTGCCTCTCGATATGCCGCAGGAAGTGCGCCAGGGTGAAGCGGGCCGTCTCTGCCAGGAGAGCGGCCGGGACACGGCCGCTGCGGACCGCAGACTGAAAGTGGACGCCTGTCAGCTCCTCTGCCATGGCGTACCGGACCATTTCCCAAAGATGGTTTTCGTTCACATTCGGCACCACGGTCACCGACAGGGCGACCGGGAGGCCCGCCTTTCGGCAGTTCTCGACGGCAAGGCGTTTTTCTTTTTCCAGAGGTTTCCCGCGGATGGAGACAGATGTCTCAGACCGAAGGCCGTCCATCTGCAGATACACCTGGGAGAGGCCGCAATCGAGAAGCTTCCGGGCAAGGCTGGGATCTTCCGCCAGGAGAAGGCCGTTCGAGTCGATCTCGAGTTTGCTGAAGCCGAGCGAGGAGGCCTTTCGGAGGATGGCCGGGAGCTCGGGATGCAGCGTGGGTTCTCCACCGCTCAGTTGGAGTGGCGGGGCGCGACCCTCTTGATCCAGGAGACAGCGAAGGGCAGATTCCACCTCCTCCACAGAGCGATCTCTGCCGTCCCACGAGGCTGCGGCCAGACAGAGCGGGCAGCCGAGGTTGCACCGGGAGGTGATCTCCAGAACGGCCAGGCAGGTGTGCTGCAAATGGGAAGGACAGAGCCCGCAATCCTCCGGGCAGCCCGCCGCCTCCGGAGATGCGGGCTGCATAGGCCTTCGAAGAACCCGGGGAGAACGACAGAGGCGGTCGTACGTTTCAGGATGATCCGAAAGTATAGCCTGAAACGGCCCGTGGTCCATACAGTGTTTTTCCATAACGACGGGCCCATTGGGATGGGCGAAAATCAGCGCTTGGATCTTCTTGAGGCAAATCGGGCACAGGCTTTCGGTTGCCCGGGTCCAGCCCGAATGGGCCGAGGGATTGCCCAGGGGCTCTCGGTAAGGCGCTTCGTCGTCTCCGTGCTGCGGCATCCTCAGCCCTCCGACGGGACCGGGCTCTCGAAGTCCTCACGAATGAAGTAGCGCCGGCAGGCGAAGCACTGTTTGAATTTCGCAATGTCGGTCGTATGGAGCGTGAAGGTCTTTGTGGGCCAGTCGGGGTTCACGAACGCATCTTCGCGGCCCAGGCAGGGGGCGACGTCTTCGAGCAGGATCTTGCGGAAGTGGGCCTCGTCTTGGAGGGGAAAGGCAAGGGTGACGATATATCGGCAGGGACCCGCCGCCCGGAGGAAAACCTTTCGAAGAGGCTTGAGCGGCATGGATCTCATCGGACGAGCGCTTTGCGCATCTCCCCGGGATGGAGGGGTCTGCCGTGAGAAGGATAGAGCATTTTGACCTCGAGGGCCAACAGGGTTTCCCAGCTTTTCTTGAGGAGGCTGACATCCTCGGCGAAGATGGGAAGGCCCGGGCTCAAGCGCAAGGGGAGTCCGCTCATGGCCATATCGCCGACAAAGGCCTCGCCGCTTTCCAGCACGACGCTCACGGAGCCTCTGCTGTGACCCGGCGTGGGGATGATCTTCCCGGGGATCCCGAAGTCGGCCAGGGAGAAGGACTCGTCTTCGAGCACGATGTCGACCGGAGCAGCCGGGAACCGGATCAGGGGAGCCGCCAGGGACAGAACGCCGTGCAGAGCACGGCCCCAGGCGGTCACGCCCGGCGGGATCCGGGCCACTCCCTTTTCCAAGGTTTCCTTGTCTCGCCCGTGCATGGCGATTCTTGCGGCGGTTAGATCCCGGATCTCGCGGGCGGACCCGATATGATCGAAATGCCCGTGGGTCAGGACAATCAGCTTGATGTCCGAGGGACTCAAACCAAGCTTGTCCAGATCCCGGCGGAACTTGCCGGCCTTCTTGGGACCGCCCGCGTCGATGAGAATCGCCGATTCTGCTTGCAGCACAAAGCAGTTCGTAGAACCCAGGGGGAGGATGTGGATTCGGGTTTGCATGGATGGACCTCCTTTTTCGCCGGATTTTCCGGCTTGGGCTCGGCCGGAGACTTCTGTCACGACGGGCAACCGCGGAGATTCTTCTGGTTGCGGCAGATCAGGTTTTCTCCTTCTTCGTCAGAAGACGGTCTCCAGAAACGAGGCCAGCTTCGCTTTGATGGTTTCTGCCGAGACGACTCTCCCGTCCCAGGGGCTCACCTCGAAAGCCAGAACCGGCAGGCCGAGGGCCCTGCTGAGTCCGTCCTGGATCAACTTCGGGGCGGCCCACTGATATTTGCAGCCTGTGTTGGCGGCAAAGATGACAGCATCAGCGCGAAATTCTTCGGCCAAGCGGACGGAGGTCTGGATGTAGTCCTCGGCGGCGGCCCTGCCGTTCATCGGCATGGGATAGCACATGGTCCGCAGGGCCAGGCCCTCGTAGATTGCCATCTCCTCTGCAGCAGGGTCAATCGGGTCCATGGAGAAGAAGCCCATGGCGCAGGCAACGGAAACGGCTCCGTACTCCCGTTCCAGCCATTCGTAAATGCCGAAGTCGAAGTCAATGTTGTTGGCGATCCAGACCAGACGGATCTTTTCCTCCGGTACCGCTCCCTGGCCGGCTTCCGCTCTCTCGCGGATCCAGTCGAGCTGCCTTTGATACCACCCGATCATTTCGGGGATGCCGGGCAGGCCGAGGTTCCCGTATCCGTGCAGAATGTGGGCCACGCTCGGAGCGGGGCAGGGTGTGCGCTTTTGAAGCTCGAAGAGCTTTCTTTGCATCTCGAGCGTTTGGTTCGAAACCTGTATGTGTTGACGGAGCCGGTCCAGGTCCATCTTCAGTCCCAGCTTGGCCTCAATGAAGCGAACCATGTCCTGGATCTGCTCGGCCACATAGCGAACCGCCCGTCGATTGAGCACATGGGGGATGTCGAGGCAGTAAAAAGGAAGATCCTGAAACGCATGCTCGAGGACGGCATAACTTACAAGACCCGCGTCGCAAGGGTTCGTCGCCGCATATACCATGAGATCCGGCAGAGCCGTGTCGCCGGAAAGGGAGAGCCCGACCGGGAATCGATTGAGCGTGCAGATATGCTCGGGCATGTGCTGCGCCGCCAGATCGAGATACTTTTCCGCCATACCTAGAATGGCGAAGACGCCGCCCACGAACTCGGGAGCCAGAACGGTGCTGTCCAGGGCGCGCAGAGGTTCCTGGGGGAGGGTGAGAAAGTGCCAGATCGCAGGCCGCTTGCCTCGCAGCCCCTCCCGAACGAGATCGAAGTAGTTCAGCATGGGCTCGAACATCCATGCGCGGTCCGGAGCCACTGCAACGGCATGGTCCCGGACAGCCAGAAGGGTCTCGTGGGCCCGGTGGATCACATCCACGGTTCCGGTCTGCATCTTCAGACTCCGCGGATCATCTCGAAGAACGCCTGCAGCCGGGTGCGCAGTTGCCCCGTGCCGCCCGGCGCGTATTCTCGGTCCAGGATGAGAAAGGGGAAGCCGAGTTCCTTCAAGTCACGCTCCAGGGACAGGGTCTCGCCTCCCCACAGGTTGCAGTAAAGCATCCGCTCGAAGACGATGCCGTCTGCGCGGAATCGGAGGAACAGGTCCCGAACGAGGTCACGCCGGGCGGTCGCAGAGGACGCCATTCTCGGACAGGTCGGCCGTGAGAGGTACCCGCGCGCAATTCTCTCCAAGGGGTCGCTTCCGTCGGGAAGGGGATCCCAGAAGGAAAAGGCTCCGAAACAGGAGACGTCAGCGACAACGCGGCCTCCCAGGCTTTCGATCCGCTCGGTGAGACGCACGTCGTCCACCGTCGTTCCGATCAACAGGAGCCGGGGGCTGTTGTCCGGAATGCTTCTGGTGCCTTGGAGATCCTCGATCCACCGTGCAAGCAAGCGGTTGTATTCCTCGGGAGGCGTTCCCCATGCGAGCAGCGTCGCCCGTTGGGCGTCCGAACCGGTCAGGGGGCAGTCTGAACGCGCCCGCAAGTCGTGGAAGACGCGCAGGAGCCTCCTCGTTTCGTTGCAGAAGGCAATGGAACGGTCGAGATCTTCTTCCGTTGCTGCGTTTCCGAACGCTGCGTTGAGGCTTTTCAGGAAGAGGCGGATCTCCTCCTTGTACCATTCGATCGCCCGCCGATCGGACTTAAAAGGGACGCTCAGGAAGTACGAATAGGGCACGGGTGCCGCGTGGCGCCAGTTGTCACACATCCTCCTCATGCATTCGCAGGTGTTCATGGAGACCAGGCCGTCGAGGAAGGCGTACTGGCCCGTCAGGGCCAGCTCGAGGCAGGAACGGCTGAAGGAGCAGGTGATCGGCGCCATCCAGGCGTCGGCCTGGCCTGTGGTTTCGCATCCAGTGGCTCCAATGCGGAGCGGCAAGACGCCGGCAGCATGGAGAACCTCCCGGGGGATGTAGGAACAGACGTAGCCCACGACGGGTTTGCCCCGCTGTTTCCAGTCCGCAAGGAGGGGATTGCGGATCCCTTCGGTCGCGTCCAGAAGTTCCCGCAGGTTTTCCATGCGCGTTACGTTCTCCTTGGTAGCGGCCCTAAGGGAGAACAGGGGAGGGAACGGCCCGCCCTTGTTTCTACCGCGGCCCAGGGCCGCGGAAAGGCCTCCAGCACTTTTCGAGGATTTGGATTTCGCTTCGCCACCAGGGCTTGCCGCTCAGGGGCGGCAGGCGGGCCTTTTCCCAGCTCTTGGGAATGAGGGACTCGCTCCTTTTCCAGGGGCCCATGCGGTATTCGTCCAGGAGGTACTCTCTTCCCAGCCTGGGGTTCAGCGGGCAGGCGATGTACATACCTGCCACTCCCCGCATCATACAAATGTTGCAGCGACGGCATCGCACGATCGTCTCGGGCTTGCCCGCGGCCAGCTTGCTGGGGTACTGAGGGTCGCACAGAAGCTGCCGGCCCAATGCCGAGACGTCGTACTTGCCTGCGCCGATATCCGCTTCGGCTCTGTACGGGTCATGCTGGGAAACAACGAACACCGGGATCTGGAGTGCCTGCTTGAAGGCCACCCCGTGATCCCGCCAGTGTTCGGCGCGGTCCGCGTCCGGAATCTGGTGGCCGGTCTCTTCCAACCCTGCTCCGTCCGAGAGGTGGATGTAATCCGCTCCCCGCGCTTCGAGATCCTTCGCCACGTCCACCATCTCCTCGCGTGTGAGCCCTCCTTCCATATGCTCTTCGGCGCTGATCCGGACTCCGATGGGCACGCCCTGGCAAGCGTAGCGGACGGCCTCCATGAGCTCGTTCAAGAAGCGCTTGCGGTTTCTCCACTCGCCTCCGTAAAGATCCGTTCTCTTGTTGGTCAGGGGGGAGAGAAACTGGTGGCAGAGGAAACCGTGGGATGCATGGATCTCGATCATATCGAAGCCACAGAGGACGGCGAGCTGGCAGCTTGCGGCGAACTCTCTTTGCTCGTTTCGGATCTCCGCCAGAGTCATCTCCCGGGTCATAGGTCCTGTCGCCAGCATGCGGCTTCGCTCATCCACGGCCAGAGTCGCGGCCAGGGCGTCGAAAGCTTTCTCGCGAGCCATTTCGAAAGGCAACCCGCCCGTAGGGGCAGGCACAACGGCCTCGGGATCGTAAGGCGTGCATTGTCGGCCAAGGCTCGGCATGAGCTGAGCACAGGCAGCCGCGCCGTAATAGTGGATCCTTTCGGCATAGAGGGTGGGGCCGATCTGGTGAGCCGGGTCGTACAGGACCATGCTTCGGCCCAGAGGGTACCGCGCGGCGAGGCGGGTGGCGAGGAATACGCCGCTGATGACCAGCCCTGCGCCTCCCTTGGCCCGCGCCCCGATGTAGGTGAGGGTCTGCTCCGTGACTTCTCCGTTGTACCCGGACATGTACTCCTGCATGGGAGCGACAGCGATGCGGTTCTTGATCTCCACGCTTCCGATCTTGATCGGAGAGAGGAGGTTGGGAAAGCCTTTGGTCTCTTTTTCCGCCTTTGTTTTGACTGCCGCCTTTCTTCTCGTTTGCGCCATCCGTGTTCTCCCACCTGGAGGATCCAAGCGAAGGCCCCCGTTGCTGGCCGGCGGATGAATGCGGGGACTGGCCTTTCCAGAGCGTTCTGTCCGCGGGTTTCTTCTCCCTTTTCTCCTCTTGCCTCGGCCGGATCCCCCGGGTCAAGCCGTTTCAAGCAGGGCAACAAAATCGAGCCCCAGTACCGGCGCCCTTTCGCGCAGAACGGTGTACCTCTTTCCGAAAAGTTCATGATGGAATCGGAACTCGGACCTGAGCCTCGTGGAAAAGGAGGTTACATCCTCTCCCTTGCCGTGGCCCAGGTTGAGGGTCTCGTATACGAACTTCGTCTTCGCTTCCGTGGTTGCCGGATCGAACCCATTCAAGGGCTGAAACCTGCTTTTCTCGAATGTTTCGAGCGGGATGTCCTTCTTGGCTGCGTCGTTCAGGCCGATCAGCGTAGAGTCATCCTTGACGATCATCATCTTGACCGCGCTCTTGCCGATCGTGTTGGTTGCGAGCCAGTCCAGGTTGAAGTGGATGCCTATGATGCCGATCATCCTTTCGTTTTCCTCGTACCGGTTTCGGTAGATCGGCGCCTTCAGATGCATGATCCAGTCGTGTTCGACCGCGACAAAGGCCATGGGAGACCATACTGCTCTTCGTGATGGGTTCTTCTCCTTGTCCGCGAACTTGAACCAGTCGTAGGAGGTCACGCCCACTTCATGGATGGTCGTCATGTCCACGCCTGCCAGCTGGTGGAAGTCTTGGCCGAACTTGTACTCCGTGCGAAAGCTCATGACATTCGATTCTGTGTCGAACAGGAACACGCCGTCGATATTCTCTACCTCGTCATACATGCGGAGGATCTCCGGTTTCATGGATTCATAGATCTTTAACCGCCGGATCACCTCGGGCTTAAGGGGCACGCGCTGGCACCCGCATGCGATACTGTAATACTCGCCCGGATCGCAGGGGTCCACCCGGATGAGTAGGCGGTTCCCGAATGCGTCCTCCCGGGATTCGTATCGGGCCTCGATATCTCCCAGGGGGATCTCCATGGAATCGGTGTTCCGGTCGAGCTCTTCCACCTCAAGGGCGAGCGCAGTCGCATATTGCTCGGTCTTTCCGGCGGAATCGTCAGCGATGCGGGCGTAGACCTTCAGATCCTCCGATACGTACTGAGCGAAAAGTCTCGCCGCCTTGCCTTTCAGCCCATGCATTTTCAATCGACTTTCTCAGCGGGTTGATCGAATCTTCTCCATGGAACGAACACGCTCGTCCACTCCTTTGAACCGCTAGTTCAGCAGATACGTGAAGATGAAGGCGACCTGGTCGCGATCTCGAAAGAATCCGAAGTTCGTGAAGGCTCCCTGGATGGCGTTGTACTGGACCATGAAGCGAAAGGGCTCCCGGACGATATTGATCGAGGGCTGGACAAGGACTGCCCCACGCACGTCGTAGGCAACGGCGATCTGGGGCTGCAGGTTTCCATTGAGATACACGGTGTTTGCCAGCAGGGTCAGGACATGCTCGAATTCCTTCGCCGTGGGGTAGTCCTTGAGGCTGGGGTAGACAAGAGCGGCCTGCCGCATCCTTGCATCGTAGTCCGGCACCCACTGGCCGAAGTACTGGCCCGCCAGAAAAAACGTATTCTTCTTGTTGAGCGGTCGGATCCAGATCTGCTTGTCGAAGCCCAGCATGTACCGGAGGATGTCCTTTCGAGGAATGGAGCCGCTTTGAGGATTGAGGGGAAGCCCCCTGAGCCCCAGGTCCCGGATGTCCACGCCCAGAAGGCCGGCCGCCAGATCCAGGATCGGATCCGGCAGCTCGAGCTGAGGGCCGAACAGCGTGGAGTTGTTGATCTCGGGAATAAAGACGGGCTCGTTCCAGAACCAGGCCACTTCGCCCCGGAACACGATGTCCGTCGTGGACTCCCAATAGTTCATGCTGGCTCCCGTGACGCGGACCTCGGGGAATTCGCCCCAGAGTTGAAGGGCGTTCAGATCGGCGAGAACGGGTGGGGATCCGATCACTTTGCTCCGAAGGGTCGGCATGTCGAGAAAGGTCTGGTAGTGGGCGAAGGCCAGGTTCAGGCTGTCCGCCACAAGCCCCTGGACACGCACCCCCCAGCGGCTCTCAGCCCACTTCCTGTCCGGCGTGATGATCCGCAGGGACGGAGCAAACAGGGAAGGAAGGGGAGCGGCGTAAGGCGTGCCCCGTGGGGCCCAGGGCGCTACATGGGCATCGAGGGTCCCGGGCACGAGGAATCCCTCCAGGGTAAGGGACGACAGGGGGCCGAGGTTTCCGAGGTTGGCGCTTGAGCGGATCATCCAAAGCGGGATTCTCCGGTCGTCGAGGTCCTCAAAGGGGCCTCCGAAGGTATTGTCGAGAGGGTTGATGCCGTCCAAGAGCCGAAAGATGTCTGTCTCGCCCCACGCGAGGTTTTGTTTGCCGATCCGCAGGAAGAGGGGTCCCCGCCGGACATCCACATAGGCTTCCCACAGGTCATAACTCTGCTTGAAGGAATCGATGTTCTTTCGATCCATGTCCCGTGCGTCCTGGAAAGCTTCGGGACCGTAGTCGTAAACCCCTTCGTAGAGAAAACGGCCCACGACATGGTACTTGACGTCGCACCGTAGGGCGCGGAACGGATACAGGACGCCCAGGGATTGGGTGAGCTTCTTGAGGTCGTGGTTGACCTCAAGGATGGCCAGGTTCCGGTGCTGGACAAGATCGCCCATTCCGACATCGGGATAGGTGTATCCCGAGCCGGCGGCCTCGCTGTCGGCATCCTGCAACCGGAGGGTGGCGCGGGTCTGGACTTTGGCTGACACTTCCAGGGTCCTGTCCATATCGATCGACAGGGCCTGGAGGCCACTGCTGAAACCTGCAACGAGGCTCAGGCACAACAGAGCGACGATACCGAAGATTCTCGCCTTCATGGCTTTCCCCCCTTTTAGAATCCGACGGACAAGCTCGGAGCTTCTCCCGTTCGCGTCAGGGGCGCGGGAACAGCCCCCACGAGATCCACGCGCCGGCACGATGCATTCCGATCCCTCCGCACTAGAGTTCCATGGCCACCTGATAGCCTTCGTAGATGGCATTGAGAAGCCTGCGGGGGGCCAGCGCGTCCCCGATCCGGAAGATCTCCTTCACCCTGCCTTTGAGATCGTGGTACAAAGCGTCGTTGGCCTTGCGCCAGTAAGAAAGCACCAGCGTGTCCGCCTCGATTTCCTGAAGTTGCTCGGTGAAGGCGTCGCGCAGGAGGACCTTGCCTGGCCCTGCCCCTTTCACTTCGTAGTCTTGGATCCGCTTGACGCCTTTCATCTTGATGTTCATCGTCTGGACCGCGAGGGTGATGAGATCGATGTCGTAAGAGTTGGGCGTCGTGAGCCTCAAAGGCACCGGCATGACCAGAGTGACGTCCTTGCCCTGATCTGCAAGAAACTCGGCCGTAATGAGACCCTTCATGTAATTCTGTTGGTCCGCAATGACCACCCGATGGCCGGTCTCGGCTCTCCCCTCCAGGACGTCTTCGGCGGTCACGACGTGGCTGCCGGGCTCGATCCGGATGGCCGCGCACGGGCCGACCATATCCGGGCTCGGGTCACAGACCGCCGTGCCCCCTGTAGCAACGATGACAGCATCCGGGTTTTCCCTGAGCACCCGTTCAGCGGTGACCTCGGCGTTCAGGTAGACCGGGATGGCAAGCCGCTCCACCTCGTGTTTGAGATACCGGACGGCCTGGCCGAGCTCCTGACGGCTCGGGACTCGGGCCGGGATGAGGATCGCCCCTCCGAGCTGGGCCGTTTTTTCGTAAAGCGATACCTCGTGGCCTCTCTGCTTCGCCGCCACAGCGGCCTGCATGCCCCCGCACCCTCCTCCCACGACCATGACCCTCTTTCGCTTCGGCGCGGGAGTGATCCGAAACACGCCTTCGCGGCCTGCCTCCGGGTTCTGGGTGCAGGTGATGGGTTCCCGTCGCTCCCAGTTCCCCCAGCACCCCTGATTACAGGCGACGCAGAGGCGGATGTCGTCCAGCCGGCCTTCTCGCGCCTTGTTGGGAAGCTCCGGATCGCACAGCGTGGCCCTCGTCATGGCCACCATGTCCGCCTCGTTGTTCTTGATGATCTCGTTGGCTGTAACCGGGTCGTTGATTCGAATCGCTGCAAAGACCGGCAGATCCACGACCTGTTTGATCTCGGCGGCGCAGTAGACGAACGGCCGGGGCGAGACCATCATGGGCGCCACGGCAAGCACCCCGGTGATCGTGACATTCAGGTAATCCAGAAGTCCGGTTCGGGCCCAGATCGTCGCGATCTGTTTCATGTCCTCCAGGGTGTAGCCTTCCGGGATGAACTCGTCGGCCGAGGCCCGGACTCCAAGAACCATGTCCTGGCCCACCGCCTCTCGCACGGCGGCGATCACCCTCATCCCGAATCGCATCCGATTCTCCAGACTGCCCCCGTAGGCGTCCTTTCGGACGTTGGTTGCGGGCGAGAGGAACTGCTGCTGGAGGTAGCCGTGACAGAAGTTGAGCTCGACGCCGTCGTAGCCGGCCTCCTTGGCCTTGCGGGCAAGGTCCACGTGGCGCTGCACCTCCTCCTGGATCATCTCTTCGTCCAGGACGAGGGGAACCTCCCCGATGAACTTCATGGGGATGTCCGAGCTGGAGACGCCGGGCCTCAATGTGTAGTACGAGCAGCTGTAGCTGCCGCCGTGCCAGAGCTGGAGGAACATCTTGGCCCCATGGGGTCGCACTGCTTCGACGATCTTCTTGAGCCAGGGCGTGATCTCGTCCTTCCAGCCCTGGACAAAGGCTTTCTCATGAAACTGAGCGTGCGGGGATACGACCGTCCCCTCTTGGATGATGAGCCCCACGCCTCCTTTGGCCCGTGCCTCGTAGTAGCGAACGTGCCGGTCCGTGGGCAGGCCCTTTTCCCCGAAGGCGGTCACGTGGGCGGACTGAAAGATCCGGTTGCGGAAGGTCAGGTTGCGAAGGCGAAGCGGGGAGAAAAGGTGTGCCAGTTCAGTCATGATGGATTCCCTTTTTCTTGGACCATGGGATCCGTTCATCGAGTTGACGTGTGAGGTGTCGAGTTTCGGGCTTTGCCTTCTTGCCTCTCTCAGGCAATGGAGCCTGAGGCATCGCGTTTGCGTGGAGAGGCCGCGCCTGAAAGCCCTCCTTGAACTTTACCTCTGAAGCCGGAGACCATTTCATCCGCTTCTACAACGTGCCCTGTCGAGCGAGCGCCCCCATAGCGTCCCGCATCTCGCGGGACACCGACTTGAACGTGCACCTCTGCGACTTGCCCAGTCCGGAGCCGCGTCTGAGGTCCACGAGCGTCTCGGCCATCTTGATAGCTGCGTGGGTCACGTCCAGGATGGGCACCCCTGTGCCCGGCACCTCCCGATACCCGAGCAGGGTCGTGGCCGGGCTTAAGGCGCAGCAGACAGGCAGAATCACCTCTGCGCCGTCTGCCACGCAGGCGCGGCAGATCTCGTCGAACCGGGGCTGGAGCACGTGCGGGTGCGCGATCATCTCAAACAGGAAGCTGATCCAGTTCTGCCCCATGGGGAAGACCCGGATCGGGCGGACCGCGCGGGATTCCATTCCGTAGTTGCGGATGCTGCGCTCGCAAAAAGCCACGAGCTCGTCCATGACTGTGATCATGCCGAACCGGCTGCCGACCGTACAGGCAAGAAGCATGGCCGACTCCGTCGGGGCGACGACTGGAATATCCACGGCCTGCCGGGCGGCGTGGAGGGCGGGGTCGTCGGCACAGCCGATGATGGCGGCGTCGTAGCCCTGTCTCTCGGCCTCGATGATGCCGTCGACGAGCGCGATGTTGTTCAGCATCTCCAGATACGGGGTCTGGACGAGATAGGCGGAGCGTTTGATGTAGTGAAAATCGATCTCGGTATCTGGTCTGGCGACCCTTCTCAGGTTCTCGAAAAGTCTCGCCTTGGCGTCCTCGATGCAGACCGGAATGGTCAGGCCGATCTCCTGGCGGATCTGCTCCTGGGTTGGGAAGATGTGCTGCCACCAGATTTTCATACCCATGGGCCCCCTCCATCCCTGTCCGAGAATTGTCCTTTAGCCACAGTGTTTGTTTCCGGCTGGGTCAAATCTCCATGGAGACCTTGTAACCCTCATAGATGGCGTTGATCAGACGGCGTGGAGACAGGGCGTCGCCGATTTTGTATACCTCGCAGGCCTTGCCGGCCAGCTCGTTGTAAAGTGCGGTCTCGGGCTTTCGCCAGAAAGAGAGGACGAGCGTGTCTGCGTCCAGCTCCTGCTCTTCCTGATTGAACCAGTCCTCGCAGGTCACTTTGCCCGGACGAACGTTCTTTACCTTACAGTCGCTTACGCGCCGGACCCCCTTTGCCTTCAAGTTGAGAATTTGGACCGCGTGGGTGAAAGCATCCATGTCGTAAGGGTTGCCGGTCACATATCGGAGGGGAATCGGCATGATGACCGTGACTTCCTTCCCCTGGTCGGCCAGGATCTCAGCTGTCACGAGGCCCTTCATGTAATTCTGGCAGTCGGCGATGACGACCCGGCGGCCGGTTTCAACCTTGCCTTCAAGGACGTCTTCCGCCGCGACGACGTGCGCCCCAGGCTCGACCGCGACGGCCCATCCCGGGCCGACCACCTCCGGACTCGGATCCCGGATCGTGGAAGCGCCCGTGGCGACAATGACGGCGTCCGGAGCCGCCTTCCGGACTTCTTCCGCCGTGACCTCGGTCTGGAGACAAGTCGGAATGCCCAGTCTCTCGACTTCGTGTTTGAGGAAGCGTACCACTTGACCGAGCTCCTGGCGGCTGGGGGCTCGGGCAGCGATGAGGATCGCTCCGCCGAGCTGTACCGATTTCTCATAGAGGGTCACATCATGCCCGCGCTGTTTGGCCACGATGGCGGCCTCCATTCCTGCGCAACCTCCGCCCACCACCATGACCTTCTTGGTCTTGGTCGCCCTGTTGATCGCCAAGACTCCCTCGCGGCCCGCTTCAGGGTTCTGCATGCACGTGATGGGCTCTTGGTGAGTCCACCGTTCCCAGCAGCCCTCATTGCAGGCGACGCACAGCCGGATGTCGTCAAGGCGCCCCTCCCTGGCCTTGTTCGGAAGTTCGGGGTCGCAGAGGGTCGCGCGGGTCATGGCGACCATGTCGGCTTCGTTGTTCTTGATGATGTCGTTTGCCGTAACCGGGTCGTTGATTCGGATGGCTGCAAACACCGGGATGTCCACAATCTGCTTGATTTCGGCGGCGCACCACACGAAGGGCCGGGGCGGAACCATCATGGGGGGAATAGCATAGGCCATGGAGGTGGAGCAGGCCACCGACACGTTCAAGAAGTCGACTTTCCCCGTGGCGGCCCACTTTTGGGCCATTTGTCTGCCTTGGTCGAGCGTGTACCCATGGGGAAGCAACTCGTCCGCAGACATGCGTAGGCCCACGATGAAATGACGGCCGACGGCTTCCCGGACGGCATCGATGATCCGCATCCCGAAGCGCATCCGATTCTCCAGGCTCCCGCCGTAGGCGTCCCTGCGAATGTTGTAGTACGGAGACGTGAACTGTTGCTGCAGGTAGCCGTGGCCGAAGTGCAGTTCGACCCCATCGTAGCCGGCCTGCTGTGCCCTTAGGGCAAGATCCGCGTGCTGGCGCGTTACGGTTTGTATGGCTTGCTCGTTCATCTCTTCTGGGATTTCCCCCATGGCCGGCGTGGGCACGGGCGAGCAGCCCTGGATGGCCTGCCAGCTGTAAAACGAGGTGCACACGGCGCCGCCATGAGCGAGCTGCAAGAAGATCTTCGCCCCGTGACCGTGCACGGCCCGCGCAATCTGGGCGAGCCGGGGCGTGATCTCCTCCTTCCACCCCTGGGAGAGAATGGTGTGGAACTGGGAGTACGGGGATACGATCGTGGCCTCCTGGATGATGAGGCCGATGCCGCCCTTGGCCCGTGCTTCGTAGTATCGGAGGTGCCTTTCTGCGGGAAGGCCGCCCATGGCGAAGTTTGTAATATGGGCGGACTGAAAGATCCGGTTGCGGATCGTGACGTTGCGGATGGTGAAGGGTGAAAAGAGATGAGTCAGTTCGGCCATTGTGACTCCCTCCGTTCTCTGAGGTCCGACTCAGGCAAGTTCGGCGAGCCCAAGCTCCCCGAGTTTGTCTTTGCCTGGCGTCCCGCTTGGAATGTGCCAGCCTCTCTCGTCGTAGTAATCATCGAGAAGGCGCTCGAGGTCCGCAGCAGAGAGCTTTCGTTTGCCGTAGTAGTCCGTAAGAGCAAGCTCGCCGTCAGGAGCTTGGATGGGCTTGAGCCAGACCGGAGGATAGGCGTCTTCGGCTCGACCGAACCCCTCGCGCATGTTGAGGAGCTTGTAAAGGTTGAAGACGCGCTCAGCGCGCAGCTTCAGGTCGTTTGGGCCCGTTTCGATGCCAGTAGCAGCGGAGAAAAGCTCGGCGAGGTTCTGGAGGCTATGAAGGTGCAGGGCTGTGTAGATGGTACACGTCCCCAGGCAGTTGATAAGGGCCGTGAAGTCCTCTGTGTATCGGGTGTATCGGCCGACATGGAAGTCTCCATAAAAGGGGATCGGCCGAAAAATGCGCTCGATGGCGTCCTGGGGAACGCCGATGAGCCGCGCCTCCTGACGGATCTCGTCGAGCGGAATCTCCGGGATTCCGGTCCCCGAGACACCCGTGGCCGAGTGTCCGCCCCTCGGGCTCGTCATGCCCATGGTGAACCGCATGGGGTCCAGGGTGGCTGCGCGTGCCGGGTAGATGCAGTCCGTTCCCTTGGCGATTCCGCTTCCTTCGATGTAGTCGGTTCGGGCGTCACGACCCATCCACCGAGAAGCCTCGAACCAGCCCTCGGCAAGCCGGTGTCCGATTCCCTGCCGGCTCAGGATCATCTCCAGCAGCTCGAGGTAGCTCGAAAGGTCTCGACCGAGTCTGAGGCCTCCCGTGTCCCGAGGGGTGATGACGTTCTGCCGGAATCGGCGGGTCACCCAGTCGATGAGGCTGCTTGCCGTGGCCAGGCAGATTCCGCTACGGTTCATGGCCTCGATGAGCTTCAGGGATGCGCCGACCTCCGTGAGTTCGAGCTTCTGTCCCACGATCGGAACCCAGAGATAGTGCCCGGTGACGGAACGGACGCCGGCAAACTCACCGTCCCGGATTTCCAGCTCGTCCCCGCAGGCCATCCAGCAGTGGGAACAGGTGTGATTCTTCTTGATGGGGAGGAATTTGTGCTCGCCATACCGCTCGTCCCATTCCGCGCGGCTCCAGACGCCGGGGTTCATGGTCCTGAGGAAGACCAGCTTCCAGGAGAGGTCCGTAAAATTGCCCAAGGGCCTGACGCGAGCTTCATACTCCTGGCGGATCCCTTTCACGGCCGCATCGAACCGGTCGTGGTCCGCGACGTGAACCTTGCGGTTCCCCTTGACCACGATCGCCTTGAGGCGCTTGGCGCCCAGGACAGCGCCCAGGCCGGAGCGGCCCAGGGTGCTTTTCTTGTCGGTCAGGGCCAGGCTGAACCGGCAGAGAGTTTCGCCGGCCCTTCCGATGGCCACGACCCCGCAGGGTCCATATGCGCGCCTGAGCTCGTCGGTGGTCTCGTAAATGTCCTTCTTGCCCCACAGCGCTCCAGCGTCCCGGACCGTTACGGCGTCGTCCAAGATTTCCAGATAGACCGGAGCCGGCGCTCGACCCGTGATGACCACGTGGTCATAGCCCGCCTTCTTGAGCAGATAGCCGAAGCCCCGGCCGCCGCTGACGCCTGTGGTCACGTAACAACGGCCGTCCGGCGTGGCGGGGAGGGCGTACTTGGTTGACGCGAATACCTTGGTCGCTCCGGGGGCCAAGGTGCCTACCAGTGTACCGCTTCCGATCACGACCGGATTTTCCGGAGAGAGCGGATCGGTGCCCGGCTTGAGGAGATCGGCGAGCAGCCTGTAGTTGACCCCGCAGCCGCCGAGGAACTTGTGTGCCATCTCTTCGTCAAGGGGCTCTTTGCGGACTTTCCTCGTGGAAAGATCGACATACAGAATGTTTCCGGCATATCCGCTGGCAGTCATGGAGCACCCCTCCGCCCAGGATGGCAGGCAGCCGATCCGCTGCCTGTCCGGCCCTGCCTCGGGCGTTACTTCATCTCCACCCTCACTTTGAATTCCACGGTTCCCAGCCCGCCCAGGTCGAGACCTGGATCCGTGCACCGGAAGCCCGCCATATGAGCCGTGGCGTCGCCCTTGTGATAGAGACGGTCCAAGAGGAGATGGGCCCTCTCGATGAGAGGAGCGATGGCTCCCAGGCACAAGGGGGCCGTGGTCTCCTGGGGGTTGATCTGGTTGGCGTTGTCCACGACGAACTTCTGACCTGGCTGGAGCCCGGCAAAACAGTACTTCGAGCTGACCACCTCGGCCACGAGCCGGTAGCTGCCGATGCCCGCCATGGCGTTGAGCAGTTCCTGCTCCATCTCCGGCGTCACTTTGGCCATGTCCTCATCGCTCATTCCGAACATCTGCTTGGCCGTCAGTTTGAGTCCCTCGTCTCGGATCATGCTGGCTCCTTTCTTTCTGGAATGGGCAAAAGGGCCTCAAGGTCTGGGCTGCCCACAGCCGGGACCCTTCACGACCGGTACTTCTGATCAAGAAGCATGAACTGGTCGGCTCCGAGGAGCTTGTTGAAGGCCCCAAAGACTTTGATAAGATCCTCGCGATTCATCGGGGATGCGATCCCTTTTTGTCGAAGCTGCCCGAGGGCTTCCTGGACGGCCAGAACCGCAGGGCCGAGGCAGATCGCTGGATAAATGGCGATGGCGTAACCCAGGGAGCGGATCTCGTCCACGGAAAGAGGAGGGGTCAGAGGCCCAAGGTTGATCAGGCAGGGGGTACCGGGGAAAGCCCTGGGGATCCTCTCGACGTGCTCCCTGCTCGCCTGGCCGTCGGCAAAGATCACGTCCGCTCCGGCTTCCGCATAAGCCCCCAGCCTGTCCACGGCGGCGTCGAGTCCTTCGACGGCGATGGCATCGGTTCTGGCGATGATCACGAACTCCGTGGATCGCCGGGCGTCGACGGCCGCACGCAGCTTCGAGACCATCTCGCTCTTCGGGATGACTTGCTTCCCCTCCATGTGACCGCATCGCTTGGGCCAGACCTGATCCTCGATGTGAACGGCTGCGACCCCGGCCTTCTCGTATTCCCGTATCATTCGAACGACGTTGATGGGGTTGCCGTACCCCGTGTCTCCGTCTGCGATGAGCGGAATTTCAACCGCCTGGGCCAGGAGCCTGGCGTTGTTCAGCATCTCGGTCATGGTGAGAAGACCCATGTCTGGCAGACCGTAAGCCGTCGCGCAGGTGCAGTACCCGCTCATGTACTGGCCCAGAAATCCGGCTTCCTCCACGAGCTTGGCTGTGAGCGCGCTGTAGGCGCCGGGCGCAACGACGAGTTCTTTTCTGGAAAGCATTTCGCGTAAGGACGGCTTTTCACCCATTTCTTTCCCCTTTCTCGGCGGCGAGCTGACTCCATCGGACTGGGACAGCGAGTTCATTTGTCTACAAGGAGTTTGAGGATTCCGCCTTTGCGCAGCGCTTCTTTCATCATGTCGTTCAGGGGAATTCCCTGGAGGGTGTTCCCTGTGGAGAGGTTCACGAGGGTTGCCTGCTCCAGGTCCACATCCACTTCGTCGTCATGTGCCACTGCTCCCGACGCCCCCGGGCAGACCAGGACCGGAAGCCCGATGGCCATGGCGTTCCGGAAGAAGATACGGGCAAAGGAGTCGGCGACAATGGCTGCGACACCGAGATGTTTGAGAACTTCAGGTGCCGATTCGCGGCTCGATCCGCATCCGAAGTTGGTTCCGGCCACCAGAATACCCCCTGGCCGGAACTGCTTGGCGAAATCGGGGGCTAAAGATTCGAAAACGTGTTGGGCCTGCTCTTGGACCGGTGCATTGAGGAAGGCTCCTGGGACGATCTGGTCCGTGTCGATTTCATGGCCCAGCTTCCAGACGTGGCCTCTGAAACGTAGCGCAGACATCTCTCAGACCTCCCTGGGGTCGGTGATGACGCCTCTGAGGGCAGAAGCCGCCACGGTGGCTGGCGAGGCGAGGTAGACTTCGGCTTTGGGGCTGCCCATCCGGCCCTGAAAATTGCGATTGGTTGAGGAAATGCAGGTCTCTCCGGCGGCCAGAAGACCGACATGGCCTCCGAAGCAGGGGCCGCAGCTTGGATTGCACAGAACAGCCCCCGCCTCGGCCAGATCCCTGAGGAGGCCGTCCTTCATGGCCTGGAGCATGACTTCCCGGGAAGCGGGATACACGAGAAGCCGCGTGGCGGGCGAGATTTGACGGCCCTTGAGGATTTCCGCAGCGATCCTGAGGTCCTCGTATCGGCCGTTCGTGCAGGAACCGAGCAGAGCCTGGTGGACGGGCCTGCCTCGAACCTCGGCAACGGGCTTCACGTTGCCGACCGAGTGCGGGCATGCGATCTGTGGCTCGATGGACTTGAGGTCGATTTCATGAACGGTCTCGTAAGTTGCGCCCGGGTCGGAGCCGAACAGACGAACCGGATCCTTGCAGCGGTCCCTGAGGTAGTCCATGGTCTTGGCGTCCGCCGCGAAGAAGCCGAACTTGGCGCCGATCTCAACGGCCATGTTGCTCATGGCCATGCGGCTCTCGACCGAAAGGGCCTCGGCCCCTTCCCCGATGAACTCAATCGATTTGTAGGGAGCGGCCTCGGTTCCGTAAAGGCCGGCGATGCGAAGCAGAATGTCCTTGGAGGTGACCCGGTCCTGGAGGGCGCCCCGCAGAACAAAGGCCACAGTCTCGGGCACCCGGAACCAGAGTTCACCGCAGGCGAGCACGTAAGCCATCTCCGTGGTTCCGATGCCGGTGCCGCCGGCTCCCAGGGCGCCGTAGGTGCAGGTGTGGGAGTCGGCTCCCACGATCAGTTCGCCCGGCCGCACATGGCCTTTCTCCATCATCACCTGGTGGCAGATGCCTGCGCTCTCGCCGTAATAATGCGGCAGGTTGAGCGTCTGGACCGCGTTTCGGATCAGCCAGTGCGCGGTCGCGGCCCGCTCCGTGTTGGCCGGCACATAGTGGTCCAGCACGACGACCACCCGCTGCGGGTCCCATACCTTTGTCCGGCCAGCAGCGTTTAGTTGCATCCAGCTCAGGGCGAAGGACTCGTGCAACATAGCCCGGTCGACCGCGGCCGTGACGTATTCCCCGGCGGCTACCGGGCGCCCGGCCTTGGCCGAAAAGACCTTCTCCGCCATTGTCTGTCCCATGAAAGCCTCTCCTACGTCACCGGATCCGAATGAGGTCGCGCTTCTTGTTCTGGATATACCAAACCCGGGGTTCCGTTCCCGCCTCGGGCCGCAGAACGAAGGTGGTCTCGCTGCGAAGCAGCCTTGACACCGGGCTGTCCGGGTCGTCCAGATCACCGAAGATCCGGCAGGAAGTGGGGCATGTCTCCACGCACTTGGGCTCTTCACCCCTTTTCAGCCTGTCGGCGCAGAAGTTGCACTTTTGAACGATCTTCTCATACCCTCGCAGTTCGTCGACGCCGTAAGGGATCGGCGTATTCGGGAAGTAGAAGTCTTCACGGTCGATGTACCATCGGACGTTGTACGGGCAGGCCGTGATGCAAGCCTTGCAGCCGATGCACTTGTCATAGTCGATGAGAACCAGCCCGTCGGCGTCCCGATGGGTGGCGCCGGTTGGGCAGACTTCCTCGCACGGGGCCCGCTCGCAATGGTTGCACAGCACGGGCAGGAAGAGCCGAGTCGCCCTGGGCGTCTTTCCGAACTCTTTCTGGAGCACATAGCACCAGAAGACGCCCGGCTGCGTCCCGTGCTCTGCCTTGCAGCCGACCGTGCATGCGTTGCAGCCGATGCAAAGATCCAGGTCGATGATCATTCCGTATCTGGCCATGGTCGCTCTCCGGAGTCGCAGGTATGGCAGCTTTCAAGCCGTAGCCTGCGGTTTGTTCTTGCTTGCGGGGTCAATGGCCCGTTGCCGGCCAGAACAGGAGCGCTTCGGGCATGCGGCAGGGCCACCGACACCTGAGAGCCGAAATCTGACAGAGTTCTTCTCATGCTTTGTACACCTTCACTTTGGCGCAGTAGTCGATCTGGCCGCAGAGCGTGTCCACCATGTCCCAGCCGAACCGGATGAGCGAGTTGAAATGCACGCCCTTGCCACGGGAGACGTTCTTCTCGCGGCCCCAGCGGCCTCCGATGGCAAAGTTCCCCACGACCTTCGGGTGCACGCATTCGGTCACCCGTGCGCGCCCCTTCACGCGCGTCACGTCGGATTCGACCCAGACCCAGTCTCCGTCCCGGATCCCTTTCTTGGCCGCCACGCTGGCGTGGATGAGAACCGAGTAATCCAAGGGGTTCCGCTTGACCACGTCGTCAACCCAGGGATTCTCAGCCGTGATCGTGTGGGAGAGAAGAGGAGGCTTGCTGAAGGCGATATAAAGGTCGTATTCGTCGTCACCCTGCTCGTGAGCGCGGCAGGGATGCCACTCCGGCAGAGGGTGATAGAAGGAGGTGTCCCACCAGTCCATGCCGAGTTCTCGGGTCACTTTGCGCACCTTCTCAGCTGTGTCCAGGAAATGCTCGAAATAGATGGGGATGCGGGCCTTCATGAAACAGCCCGGAAAGGCCTCCTGGGGCGTCTTGTCGTAAAAATGGACGGCGCCGCACTGGCGAAATGTTTCCGGGGTGTACGCGGCCTCGCCGGTCATCATGCAGACTGTGCGCTTGGCCACCTCCTCGACCGTGTATTTCTTGTCCGGCTCAAGGGCCGCGGAGGGAGCGTTCGAGAGGCCGAGCTTCAGATTGAGGAGACGGTTCATCTCGGGCAGGATCCCCAGTTGTTCGGCAAAGTCGATCAAGTAGTCGGCCCAATGGCGCACGCCCGGCGGCGGATCGACCACGGGCTGGAAGATCTGGCCGTACCATGGCCCCGGGCCCGGGCTGATGAAGCCGGCCGGCAGATTGGCCGGGAATGTCCACCACCTCTCGTAGTCGTGCGCTTCGGGAAGAATGAGATCGGCGAACTCGTTCGTTTCGTCCATGTGCCAGGCGAAGGAGACAATGTAGTCCAGCTTTTTCAATGTATCAGCGACGGATCGTGGATCCATGGTGGTCATGAGCGGGTTGAACCGGAAGATGAAAAGCAGCTCGGGTTTGTACGGGATTCCGACCTTCTGCGGATCGTTGAGCGTCATCAGGGGGATCGAATTGCGGAAGCCCGAACAAGGGATAAGCTCCATAAGCTCAAGCGTTTCAGGTGGGCCAGGTTCCTTGGGGGGGTAGGGTGTGATGAAATCCGTCACATCCGCCATGACGTCGCAGACGTTCGTGACGATGAGGCCGTCTTCGGATTCTGTGATCGTCCACATCCCGAAGGGACCAAAAGGATGGGTGCCGAGAAGTCCTCCGGGTACGTTCATGGCACCAACGAGGATGTTGGGCAGAATGATGGAGTAGACGTTCCAGAAGCCGTTCTTGTGCTGGCTTCCGCCCCGCTTCGTCTCGATGCAGGCCGGCCGGTGGGGCAGGGTATGTCCCTGGTATTCGATGGTGGAGCCGATTCGGGCCGCTTCTGCGAATTCGCGAGCAAACCTGCGGATGGTTTCCTCCGGGACGCCTGTGATGGGGGCGACCCGTTCTGGAGAATACTTCCTCAAGTTCTCGCGCAGGAGTTCGAAGGCCGGCCTGCATCGTCTCCCTGCATGTTCGTAGAGCCCTTCGAGGGCGATGTCGCGGATGGAAGGGTCTTCGTATGCTTTGGGCGCCCCGTCCTCGGGGTCCCAGATCATGGGTTTGCGGTTTTCGGGGTGACGAAGATAGCGGCCGTCCTCGCAAATGAGGTAGGGGGCGTTCGTCTTGTTCTTGAGAAACGGCGCGTCATACATGCCGAGTTCGTTCACGAGCTGGTTGGCAACGGCAAGCCCCAGGGCCCCGTCTGTGCCCGGGATCACCGGAATCCATTCATCTGCCTTGGCCGCCGCGTGGCTGCAGATAGGGTCCACGACCACAAGCTTGGCGCCGCGCTTCCGGGCTTCGGCCATGTCTCGGATGCCGACCATCGGGTTGTTGTTCGCACCGAGACCGTACTGGGAGCCCCACTGGACGAGATAGTTGCAGCGGGGGGCGTCTGGCTCGGAGTTGATGGTCCCCAACGTGACGAAGAACACCGTATGCAAACCGCCGCCGCACATGGTGGCGCTGTACCAGGCATAGTTGGGAGACCCGAAGGCCTTGCAGAAGGCGTACTGGAAGGAATGGTTGTTGAGGTCCATGGAGGCCATGACGAGCTTCCGGGGGTCGTCCTTGCGAACCTTTTCCAGCCGCGCGAGGACCGTCCGGAAAGCCTCGTCCCATTCGATTTCTTTCCACTTGGGGTCGACTCCAATCCCTTTCTCCGGATTCGTTCGGACAAGGGGCTTTGTGACCCGATTGGGGTTGTAGAGATCTGCAATGCGCGAGAGGGACTTCCCGCAGCACTTGCCCAGGGTGCTGTAAACCGCTGGGTCTCCCTTGCTGGCCACGGGCCTGCCGTCTTTTTGGAGGACCCGGATGGAGCAGGAAGGGAAACATCCGTAACAGGTCGTGGAAATCCAGTTTTCGTTCTTGCCCTTTTCCAGAGGCATTTTGGTGCTCCCTCTTCACAGCGGCTCTAAATGACCGGTTCAGAAACGCCTGCCTTGAGGACGGCGGAGCGGAAGGCCATGTCACCCGCCAAGCGGGTGAGCATGCCCGCAAAGAGCAACATGCCGGAGAGAACCCGCGCCGCAGGACCCACCCAGAAGGCCAGGGCTACCAGCGCCAGGGGCGCGACGAGGCCCGCAAGAACAGCGCCGCGCAGGAAGAGCTTCCGCAGAGGGCCTCTGGTAAGCAGCCGGATCGATTCCTCAACGGCCGGGGGTCTCGATGGCGGATGTGTGAAGAGCCAGGTCAGGCCCAGCGAGACAAGAAGCAGGGCCATGGCTGCGGCCGTCTCCCGAGCGGAGGGTGCGGAGCCCGCGCCCGAAAAGGGAAGGAATCCCACGAAGACGATCGCGGCTGATGTGATCGAGTGCGACAGGAAAGCAAGGGGCAGAACTCCTGTGTGCCAAAAAGGGATCGAGGGCATGGACGAATAGAGCAGCCCTGTGTACACCATGACCGCCAGCGCGCAGAGAAGACCAAGGGTCTGCAGGGCAAGACTTGCGAGGCTGTCCTTCGGCAGCAGAAAACCGATCAAACCGAACAGGACGAGACCGCCGGTGAAAAGGGCCCCTCTGCTGATCCAGGCCGTGGGCGCACGAGAAATCACACGCCAGAAACGTAGGGGATGGCCCAAGTGGAAAAACAGGGCCGCAGCGCCGGTGCATACAAGGGCCAGCCCGGCCCAAATGCCCGCCTTCGAGCCGGAAAGGTACGACACAACGAACAGGGCTGCCCCGACGCCCTCACTCGTCATGCTCAGAGGAACCGTAAAGTCGAGCTCCTGCTCCGCGCTGCGGAAGTCCACCGTGAACTCGTTGAGCATGGCTTTCTCCCGTTTGAACGTCTTTCCCTTTGGAACGACAGATTTCTGGCCACAGGCGCTTGTTCAGAAGATTCCCGGGCCCCTTGGAGCCAACCGGCAACCAGCAGCCCAAACCGGCCCTTGGCGGCTTCGCGGTCTTCAATCCTTTGTTCGCACCTTCCTGCGGAATAGATCGACGAGCCATCTCTGCCATCCGAGGTTCAGGGACGGGCACATACGGTACGTCCACCAGGGAATGAGATCATACAAGGGGAATGCGATAAGCGCCTTGTTTTTCCTGACCCCGGCGAGGATTTTGTCTGCGGCCCGCTTGGCGCTCATCTCCCTCCAGATGAGCGCGTTGAAGGCTTCGCGGTCGCCGTGGAAAATTTTGTATGTGCCGCGGACTTCTGTCTTGACAGAGCCGGGGCACGCCACGCTCACGTTGACTCCGAAACGGACGGCCTCCGGCCTGAGGGAGAGGGAAAGACCCACGACAGCGTGCTTGACGGCCGCGTAGCCGGTCGCGAGAGCGAAGGGGAAGAGTCCGAAAACGGACGAGACGTTTACGATGTGGCCGTTTCCCTGGCGCATCATGACACGGTAGGCGCTCGAGGTTCCGTAGACCACACTCAGGATGTCGCTCTCGATGAAGTGGCGCCAGTCCTCGAGCTCCATGTCCCGGAATTCCCCGAACATGATGACGCCGGCGTTGTTGAACATGTAATCGAGCGAGCCTTCGGAGGCAACGGTCGCTACAAGCCTCTCAACGGCCTCCGGATCCCGTACATCGGCCACGACGGAGGAAGCCCTTCCTGCGGCCCTGGCAATGAGGGAGGCGGTCTCCTCGATGTTTTCCGGACGGCGGCCCGCTACAAAGACCGTTGCCCCCGACTTGGCCAGCTCGATGCACAATGCGCGACCGATGCCGGAACCGCCTCCCGTCACAATCGCCGTCTTGCCTGAAAAGGACTGCACTTTCTTTCCTCCCTGTGTCTCGCGCTTTGGGGCCGGTCAAGATCGGGCAGGGCTTTTGAGGAGTCCGTCCATTGGATCGGTTCTCCTCTCCCGTGATTCCCTATGAAGAGCTATGGGTCCGGCTGCGTGAAGGCCACGGGACCGGGGTTCATCTTCGCGAATCGTTCACCTCCTCTGCCTGGTTTTTCCCTCTTTTTTCTTGGGCGGATAGTTCTTCGGGTAACCGTAATAATCTTTGTAGATCTGCGTGCAGAGTAGGGTGTTGTCCATCCAAGCGGAGTCATGATGGCTTTGGAACAAGTGGACCTTCTTGTCGTCATCCACGATCCAGCTCTGAACGAGATAAACGCTAAGATACCTCCTCGAGCCGTCCGGGTTCGTGTAGTAATGCTGTTCGTCCATGGCGAAATCGGCTGCGTTGCCCTCTGCATAGACCTTCGTGAAATTGAAGGTGGCCAGAGACCATGTGGAGAGGAGATTCTGGAACCACTGCCTGACGCCTTCGATGTTGGAATACCGACCCGCATAGGGAATGAGATCCACGTTGGATTTGAAGGAGATCTCGGCATCATCGGCCCAGAGGGCGAACATGTCTTCCCATTTCTCCTGGCCCGCATAAAGCCTTGCGAAGAAGTCGTACAGGTGCGACATGACCGCGCCGGCGTCGACTTTGGACTCCGGGTCGAACTTGGGATGGGGCATGGTCGCTTGGACGTCTTTGAATGTCCCGTTTCGATTCCGGACCGCCTTCAGAAAAGTGGACGTATCGAAATGCAGCTTCAAGTCCCTGATGCGTCCGTCTCGATCCAGATCCACAAGGGTGATGATCTCGAAGTCATAGACCGAGCCGGATTCCTTGAAGCGGAACTCGGCCTTGTGGTGAGCGCTGGCGCCGAAGCCTTCCACGATGATGAACTGCTTCTGAAACCTGAGGATCTCGGCCTCTGCGTAAAGCCTCGTGTAATGCTTCTTAAGCTCGGCTTTCCCCTGACGGCAGCCGAAAAGGGGGTGGAGCTGATTGTACCCCGCGAACTGGAGCACCGGGTGCGCGCTGAACAGCCCATCGACCATGTTTTCGACTTGATCGGCAGAGGGGTTTTTCATGCCATAGACGGCCTGCAGCTTTTCTTCGACTGTACTTCGGATCCATTCCTTGTCCATCATGTCCTCCTCCGCTCGCGGGTCTTCCTGGACCGGGCTGTGCCGCGAAACGTGCCGCCGCGCGTCCCGCGGTTCGAGTCGGAAGGCCTGGCTCTTGCCCTGACAGTACGTTCGTTGCCGACCGGTACTTCGCCGAAGGTGCTCAAATCAGAGCCCCCTGACGGTTATTTGCAAAATGCCTGGAACCCCGCCAGGCTGAACATGTCGAAGCCTTCCTTCGAGTGAAGGATGGAAGGGCAGTGCTCGTTCCAGAGTTCGAAGACCGTGGCATGTTCGGCCTTTTCGTCGATCATGTTGACCGAAACGAAGTAGGGGATGCGGAAGGTCTTGTCCGGGGTTTCGTTTACGGCCCAAATGTTGTACCAGGTCTTCCAGTACTCGCCCGAGTGGTCGTTGATCTTCTTGTAGTAACCGCAGTAGATTTCCTTGTCGACCCAGAGCGTCTGCTTGCCGTAGTTGTAAAAAGGGTCCTTGGCCTCGCATTCGATGATGTACACCGGCCGCTTGACGTAGGTGACATTCAGGGGTGCCCAGATGGCGCCGGCCCAGCCCGGAGAGTTGAAGCCGTATTTGAGCGGTCGGACCTGGGTCTCGGTGATCACCTCTCCCTTTTCGTTCCGGCGGGCGGGATACCGGTGGGTGAACCCGAACATGCCCAGGACCTCTCCTTGGCCCACGAGCCTCCAGTTGAAGTAGGGAACCTTGCCGTCGTACCCGGCATAGCCCGCGTCGTCGACCGAGAAGTCCGAGCCGAACATGGCGTCGGAGCGGTTCGCAGGGCTCATCCGGCGCACTCTGCGGATGGCGGGCACGTACCCGAAGGTGACGTCCTGCTTGGCTCCCAGATACCGCCACAGGAGGACGGCCGTGCCCGCAAGGTCATACGGGGTGTTGACGCGGAAGAGCACCTGTTCCTCGAGCCGGTCGGGATTGGCCACCTCCTTGGCCTGGGGATAGCCGATGTAGGCGCCGACCTTCATGTGGATGTCGACATCCTTCTCGATGCGAGAGCGGTTGATGTAATGGGCGAGCATGCCTGGCCATACCCCGCTGCCTTGGCAGAGACGCACCATGACCCCGTTGTAAATGATCTTCACCGCGGCCTTCGGATCCTCGGGGTCGATCTTGGGAAAGGGGAGTCCTACGATCTCGTCCGCGACCTTGCCCGTCTTGGTGTCGACAATCTCGTCCTCCTCGTTGAGCGTGTACCGAGTTGCATTGGCGTCCATGTGCTCGAGCACATAGTTGGGGAAGCTTTCTCGAAGAGGGTACTCCAGCTCCCCCACCGGAATGGTATACTGGCCCGCCCTCACCCAGTCGAGTACAGAGTCGGGGAGCAGCCCTTCGGACTTCTGCCAGTTTGACTTGTCGATGAGATCTCCTTTGGCGACGTCTGTGCGGGCGTGGCTGGCCAGGCACAGAACAAGCCAGAGGGCGGTCAGACAGACGGTCCACTTGTTGCGAGCCGACATCCTGCACCTCCTTGAATTTTCCGTTGCCGGATACAAAACCATCAGACCTTGCGGTCCACCACAAAAGACGGCCGGAAGATCGTCACCAATGAGGGAATCAAAATCATGGCGTTCACCATGTTCAGGAACATCAGAAGGGCCAGAAGGAGGCCCATCTCGGCCTGGAACTTGAGGTCGATGCAGATCCAGAGGCCGACGCCCGCGATCAAGGTGGTCGCCGTAAAGATGATGGCCTTTCCCGTGGTCTCGATCGCGCGCCGGATCGATGGGGCGTATTCGCCGGTTTCCGCATATTCCTCGGAAATCCGGGCCATCAGATAGATCCCGTAGTCAATTCCGATGCCGACCGCGACGGCGGCGACGGGCAGAGAGTTGATATTCAGGTCGATCCCCTTCACGAGCATGAAGGTGTCCGCGATGATCTGAGAGACGACGAGAGGGATCATGAGGATGAACCCTGCGACAACGGAACGGAACGTAAGACAACAGAGGACGAAGACCACGACGAAGACGGCTGTGAGGGACGCCCAGTAAGAATATTCCACCTCCTCGTTTACGGCTGCCAGAATGCCCAGGAGCCCTCCCGCCAGCCGAAAGGTCACTTTGTCGCTGGGATGATCTTCGATGAAGACCTTGGCCTTATCGATCGTTCTGTGAATGAGTTCGTTGTTGTAGTCTTTGTAGAAGCAGGTGATCGTGGCGTTGGTCCAAGAGTAATCGATCCAGCGATCCAGCTCCCCGGGCGATGAGCTGTTCTCGATCTGGAACCCGATCTGGCTCAGGTGGTTCGGGTCCTCGGGAATGATCTCCCACTTGGGGTGCCCCTCGTGGAACATGCGGAAGATTCTCTTGATCATGTTCGTGAAGGTGAGGGTTCCTCCGGCGCCACCCTCGGTCTCCATGTATCGCTGGAAGTCCTCCATGAGCGAAAGGGTGTGGGCGTCCTTGATGGCGCCCTCGGCCTTGCCCTCCACGATGATCACAAGCTGCGTGGCACCGACGAAGTTGTGGTTGAAGAAGCGGAACGATTCGTTGTACGGATGATCCGGGAAGAGCAAGGCGGCGCCTGCCTCGGTGTCGCCCACCTTCATGTGGAGGGAGTGATTGCCCCCTGCAATCACGATGAAGACGATGAGGGCCAGGACGGCCCAGCGGGTCTTCCCGACCGAAGGCTTGATGAGAAGGCTTGCCAGCAGATGGTAAAAACGCCCTTGGGTCTCGTGCTGGGCTTTTCGCCTGTTGGGTGGGCTTGCCAGGGAGAGCAGGATGGGGTTGAGCGTCGGAACGCTCACGAACATGGAGATAATCCAGAACGAGCAGAAGACGCCCAGGTTCCGCATGAGCGGGATCGTCGCAATCGAGATGAGCAGGACGCCGATCCCGTCCGTGACGATCGAGAGCGTGGCCGGCGCGGTGAGCTCGCTGTAAGCCTTTGTGATGGCGAGGCTTTTGTCCTGAAGGCGAAGGTACTCCTCGTGGTAGCGGGCCATGGACTGAACCGAGTGGCTCAGAGCGCGGGCAGTGATGATCAGGGGGACTACGAGGACCAGGGGGTCCAAGGCATAGCCGAGGAGTCCGGCGAAGCCCAGCCCCCAAACGGCGCTCACGCCGGCGGATATAACCGGCATCACGACTCCCTGCCATGTTCTGAAATAGAAGAAAAGGAGAAGGACCATCAGGCCGAGGGTCGCGGCAAGGACGGCGTAGACCTGGGGAGCCAGATGATAAATATAAGCGTACAGAGCCGGGTAGCCGGTGAAATGGATGTTCGTGTTTCCGTCGGATTCTTCATCCAGGATTTGCCGGATCCCCTGGTAAAGTTTGAGCGGGTCCACGCCCTCTTCCCAGAAGCCGGCGTAAATCGCCGTCGACCGGTCGTCCGGGGAAACATAGAAGCCCCGGATTCCTTCGTTCGTGTACACGGCATGCTTGATCTGCTGCAGTCCTGCGGCGTTCTTCTGGATGCCCCGGTGGAGAACCGGGTCGATCTTGATTCCCCAGGCCTCCACGCGGATGTTCTTTAACTTGGGGTGCGTGAGAGAAATAAGCTGGGACGGGTTGCACCCCTTGATTTGCTGCAGGGCCTTCGTGATGCGGGTGACCTTGTCGAGGGTTTCCCAGTTGTAGATGTCGCCCGTCTTGACCTCGACCGCGCAGACCAGCACGTTGGCGCTGCCGAACATCTTCCGGTACTGGTTGTAAAGCTGGATGTACGGGTGGCGAGGCGGGTACAAGCTGAAGAAATCCGTGGCAATCTTGAGGTGGTAGATGCGGTAGCAGAAGAAGGCCGTGACGGCACCGATCGCCGCGAGGAGGATGAAACGGCGGCGCAGGATGAACAACACATACCGTTCGGCGAAGGCCTTTTGTTTTTCTTGTTCGCGTACGGGAGTCCTCATGGATGCTCTACCTGCGAGAGAATACGCAATTTGAGGGTCACACCGAGGGCCTGCGGTTCACCGAGGTGTGGCCAATTCGATCTTGTACTTGAAAAAGTCTGGCCTCATGAAGATGTTGACGATTTCAAAGGGCTCCCCGGAGGGGTACCAGAGGAAGGCCTGGAGAAGGAACAGGGGGGCGAAGACATGCGTATGAAGGACCTCTGCCACGTCGGGATCTGCGGGGACGCTCTCCAGGTAGGTTTCGCTCTTGCCGAACTCGAGGCCCGTTTTCCTCTGCAAGATTCGAAGGAGGGGCTGCTCGGCAAGCTCCTTGAGGCTGAGATGCCGGGCCATATCGGGAAGCATGAAGTTCTCGAAGAAAGAGACCGGATTGCGCTCGAGGAGCCTTACCCTCCGGACCACGCTGACGCTGTCCTGCCCCTTGAGATGAAAGAAGGCTTCGACATCCCGGGCGATCCGCGTTTCGCAGATCTTCTTCTTTTCGATCCCCAGGGGTTTTACCTTGTATCTTTCAGCATCCTGGACAAAGCTCTGCACGTCACCTGTCACAATGACTTGCTTGCGCAGAGGAACTTGCATGGCAACGAACGTGCCCTTGCCCCGCCTGCGGAAAATGAGCCCCTCGGACTGGAGATTGGCCAGTGCCGTGCGAACCGTGATCTGGCTCACACCGAACTGGGCAGCCAGTTCCGTCTCCGTGGGAAGTTGACTGCCAGGCTGGATCTGGCCCGTGAGGATTTTTTGGCGAAGCAGCGACTCGATGTGGAAATAGAAGGGAATCTTTTTGCTGAACATCTGTGAAGTATCCTATGGAAAACCCGTAAGAAACAAATAAAAAAGAACTAAACTTATGAATTTATATATTTATACTTTTATCATAAGTTTCGCCTCCCTGTCAAGAAAAATCTGCGCGAATCTGAGAGAGAGTTTTCCCATTCATCGAACTTCTTGACGGGGTTCGGAATCACGCTGGGCCTGATGGCCCACTGCTTCCTTTGTGCTTCCTTTGTTGGGCGCTTTCGGGTCCGGCCCGGGGATGTTTCGAATTCTGTCGAGGCGAACCGCAACCTGTGTCGCGTGGCTTCAGGGAGGGCTTCGCTCTTTTTTTGTTGACAAGACAGAGGGGGAGGTGGTAAAAACCTACCAACCGGTTGGAATGTCCCGTTGCGTCTCTCTTGTGGTCTGTCCGCCGAAAGACGGCGGCTTTCGCCGATCCCTCCGGAAGGCGTCTGCCGTCGGCGAGAGAGCCCTTGAGAGGTTAGCGCTGGCCCCGGAGAGGCCGGGAGGACGAACATTGCGGCCGGGCCTGAATCCACATTGCGGGAGGTCAGCCATGGACTTTGCCTTGAACGAGGAACAGAAAATCATTCGGGAGTCGGCTCGGAAGTTCGCGCAGGAGTATCTCGCTGCCTACGCCGAGGAGGGCGAGGAGACCGGAAAGTGGCCGTACCACATCTGGAACAAGATGGCGGAACTCGGGTACACGGGGGTCATCGTGCCCGAGGAATACGGCGGGGGCGGGATGAGCTACTTCGATTCCATCCTGATCATGGAGGAATTCGCCCGCGCCGACGACAGCTTCACGACGTCCTACCAGGTGCACAATATCATTTGCGACATGTTCAACAAGATCGGAACGGCCGAACAAAAGAAGACCTACCTTCCCATTTTGGCCAGCGGCGAGAAGATGGGCGCCTTCGCCCTGACCGAGCCCAACGCCGGGTCGGATGCGAGCGGGGTTCAGACGCGGGCAGAGCTCGTCAACGGAGAGTGGGTGATCAACGGGACCAAGATCTTCATCACCAACGCCGGCCTGGACAACAGCCTGGGCGTGGTGCTGATGTGCGTGACGGGCCAAAGACCCGACGGCCGGAAGGAAATCAGCAGCATCCTGGTCCCCAAAGGGACTCCGGGCTTCGTCATCGGCAACAAGTTCCGCAAAGTGGGCTGGAACATCATGGACACGCGGGAGCTTTCGTTCGAAGACTGCCGCGTTCCGGAGTCGAACCTGCTCGGGGCCCGCGGGAAAGGGCTGGCGAACGCCCTGCACGGACTCAACCTCGGCCGGATCGATTTCGGCGCCATCGGCACCGGCGTGTGCCAGGCGGCTGTTGATTACTCGCTGCCTTACGCCAAACAGAGGCATCAGTTCGGCAAACCCATCTCGAGCTTCCAGGCTGTGGCTTTCATGCTCGCCGACATGCAGGTCAACACAGAGCTGGCGAGGATGATGACCTGGAAGGCGGTCTGGCTGAAAGACCAGAATCTGCCCCACGACACCGAGGCCACGATGGCCAAGCTCGTGGCAAGCGAAATGGCCGTCAGGAACGTCGACATGGGCTTCCAGATCCACGGCGGATACGGCTTCATGAAGGAGTATCCCATCTCGCGGCTTTATCGAAATGTGAAGATCCTCACGATCGGCGAGGGAACCAGCGAAGTATGCCGGATCGTGATTTCCCGCTCGATGGGCTGCTGATCGCCGACAAAAGCTGCCTTCCGTCGACGTGGACGGCTGCAAGGCGGCCAGGGACAACGATTTTCGAAATCGGGGGAGGACGATGCCCGGCCAGAGGGGAATCGACATAACCAAGATCCATTTGACCACGTCCGATCTGCTTCGGGAGGCCGCGCGGACGGCCCGGGACAAAGTCTACCTGGTCTACGTGCAGCGGAATTCCGAGGAAACCTTCGGGCAGTTCGAGGCCAAGGTGAACCGGATTTCCCATTTGATGACCCGGACGTACGGGGTGAAGAAGGGCGACAAGGTCTGCACCATGTCCGAGAACATCCCGGAGCTCCTGCACACGATCATGGCCATCACAAACCTGGGGGCCGTCTGGGTCCCCATCAACAGCATGCTCGTGGGGGAGAGTCTCCGGTACATCATCGAAGCCTCGGACAGCGGGTTCGTGTGTGTCTCCGACCGGTACAGGGGCGTGGTATCGGCCGTGCTGGATAAGGTGAAGACGCCTGTGCAGGTTCTGCCGATCAACGAGCTGGCCGAGCGCTCTGCGAGCATGCCCGCCGCCTTCGAGAGCCCGGCCCGGCCGGACGACGAGTCGATGATCATCTTCACCTCCGGAACCACGGGCTTCCCCAAGGGCGTTCTTCATACGCACAACACCTATATCCGGACGGCCGTGCGGGGCCTCGAGGTCCTGGAGACCGACGGCAGCCACCGGATCCATGTCTATCTTCCTTTCTTCCACGGCTGGGCCTATCTTCTCATGCTCGGAGCCCTCTACCATCGATGCACGATGATCATGGAAGACCGCTTCCACGCCGACACGTACTGGGAGACGATCGAGAAGTTCGGGATCACCCAGGATCACTGGACGGGCACGGTTCCCATCAACCTCATGAAAATGCCCAAAAGCGACTTCGAGAGCAGGGTGCGCCTCAAGATTCTCGGAACCTTCGGGGCTCTCTATCAGACCATGAAGGAGCGCTGGCCGAATCTGACCTTTCAGAGCCTGTTCGGACAAACGGAGCACCCCTTCATTACCGCAGTGCCGCCGGACGAGATCTACCCGGGAAGCGATGGGGTGCCGAAGCATCCGGACGAGGTTCTCATTGTGGACGACGAGGGACGTCCCCTGCCTCCGGGCCAGGTGGGCGAGATCGTGTGCCGGTGCCGGTGCGGCGTGCGGATGAAAGGCTACTACAAGAATGAAGAAGCCACGGCGAAGACCATCCGGGGGGACGACCTGTACACGGGCGATCTCGGCCAGCTCGACGAGAGGGGGCATCTCCATTTCGTCGGCCGCAAGAAGGACGCGTTCCGTGTTCGCGGCGAGATGGTGTCGGCCGAGCACGTCGAGCACCTCATCACAGGCCATCCCAAGGTGGCCGAATGCGCGATCGTGGGCTACCGGCCTCCGGAGAAGGAGGCCTTGAAAGAGGACGAGATCATCGCCCACCTGGTGCTGAAACCGGGGGAGGCCCTTTCGGCCGAGGAGTTTGCTTCGTGGTCCGAGGCGAACCTCCCGAGGTTCATGCGGCCCCGGTACGTGAGACTCCGCGAGTCCCTGCCCAAGACGGCCACCGAACGGATCCAGCGGTTCAAGATCCGGGAGGAGGGCCTCGATGGCTGCACGAGGCTTTTCTGACCGAGACGGCTCCTCAACCCCTAGGGGCGGCTTTCTCCGCCACGGCTCCTGGCCGGGAAGTTCCTGAGCATGTTGCAGGCCGTTGACGTTCATGTCCATGTGCCGACCGAGGACTTCATGGAGAAGACCTGCGGGGAGTACATGGCATCGGGCCTTCGTCTGTTCGGGCACGGCAAGCGCACCTTCGACATCGAGGAGATGGCCGCCGAATACGAGGCCGCCGGCGTGGTCGGTGTTCTTCTGGGCTGGGACGCCGAGACGCACACAGGACTCCCGCCCCTCCCCAACGACCGGGTGGCCGAAATCGTGCGCCGCTATCCTGACCGCTTCGTGGGGTTCGCCGGCGTGGACCCTTGGAAGGGGAGGGCCGCAATCGCGGAGCTGGAGCGGGCCGTGCGGGAACTCGGCCTGAAAGGCTTGAAGCTCATGCCCGCGGCCCAGGGGTTCTTTCTCAACGATCGGCGCTTCTACCCTCTGTGGGAGAAGTGCGTCGAGCTGGGCATCCCGATTCTCACCCACACGGGCAACACGGGCCTGGGCGCGGGCTGTCCCGGCGGACTGGGCCTCAAGCTCAAGTACCTGCGTCCCATCCCGCACGTCGACGACGTGGCCGCCGATTTCCCGGAGCTGACCGTGATCATGGCCCACCCCGGATGGCCCTGGGACCAGGAACTTCTGTCTGTGGCCATGCACAAGCGGAACGTGTATATTGATCTCTCAGGCTGGAAGCCCCGCTACATTCCGCAGCAGGTTCTCCAGTTCGCTCGGACCTTGCTGCAGGACAAGTGCCTGTTCGGCACCGACTACCCGATTTTTCGACCGGGGGAACATCTGGAGGCCTTTCGATCCCTTGGCTGGGAGCCGGATGTGCTCACGAAGATCTTGAAGAGGAACGCCCTGAGGCTTTTCCCGTACTGGGACGAGACCGGGGACGCCGGCGCGGGTCCGTCTGCCACGGCTTCCTGACAAGGCCGCAACGAGGGAGGAGATCATGAGAGGAGTTTCGATCATCGGCATCGGGTCCACGCCCTTCGGGGTCCTCGAGGGCCAGAGTCTCAAGGCCCTGGCCGTGGCCGCGGCCAACGACGCTCTTCGGGACGCCGGCATCGACCGGAAGGAGATCGAGGATCTGTATGTGGGCAATTTCATTTCCGGGTTTCTCGCCGGCCAGGCGACGATTGCGCCCCAGATCGCGGATCTCCTGGGACTGCGAAAGGAGGCCGCTTCCACGACGGTCGAAGGAGCCTGTTGTTCGGGCGGCATCGGGTTGAGGCACGGGTTCTACCGGGTGGCCACCGGGCAGGCCGACTTCGTTCTGGTCGTGGGCGTGGAAAAGATGAGCCACGCCTCCACGGAGAAGAACACCGAGGGTCTCGCCCTGGCCATGGACCACGAAACGAGCGAGGGAAAGGCGGGCCTGACGTTCCCCGGGTTTTTCGCGCTCGTGGCTCACCGGCACATGTACGAATTTGGGACGACCCCCGAGCATCTGGCGTGGGTTTCGTTCAAGAACCGCCGCAACGGCGCCCGAAATCCGAGGGCGCGGTTTCGCAAGGAGGTGACGGTCGAGGAGATTTCCCAGTCGCGGCTCATCGCGGACCCGCTGCGGCTTTTCGACTGCTGCCCGATTGCCGACGGCGCGGCCGCGGTCGTTCTCTGCCCGACCGAGACCGCCAGGAGCATTTCGAAGGCACCCGTGGAAATCATCGGGTCTGCCCAGACGACCGGATACAACTCCCTTTACAACACGCCGTCTGCGACCACCCTGAACGCAACGGTTTTGGCCGGCCGGAAAGCCTTTGAAATGGCTGGGATCCGGCCCGCCGACGTGGACGTCGTCGAGTTGCACGACTGTTTCACCATCGCCGAGATCGTGGACAGCGAGGACCTGGGGTTTTTTGAGAAAGGCAGGGGAGGATTCGCTGCGGCCGAGGGGCAGACCCGAGTTGGAGGAAAACTGCCCATCAATCCCAGCGGCGGCCTTCTCTCCAAAGGCCACCCGGTGGGTGCCACCGGCGTGGCCCAGGTCTACGAGATTGTCCGGCAGCTTCGGGGCACTCACGAAAACCAGGTAGAGAAGGCCGAAATCGGACTCACCCACAACCTCGGGGCCACGGGCCAGGTCTGCACCGTGCACATCCTTCGGAGGATTTGAAATGGCCGGATCGTCATCCATGCCTGTTGTCCGGTGCTGCCAGTGCCGGACCCATCTCGTCCCGCCCGTTTATGTCTGCCGGAAATGCGGCGCAACAGATCTCGAAGACACCGAGGTCGAGGGCCGCGGCACGGTCTATACGCACACCACGATCCGGGTCGCCCCGGAGTCTCTCAAGGATCAGGTGCCCTACACGATCGTGATCGTAGAGCTTGCGCCCGAGCTTCGGGTTTCGGGCCGCCTGGAGGGCGCCTCTGGCGGGCTCCCGGTCAAGATCGGTCAGCCCGTTCGGTTCGTCCGGGAGGACGAGCACGGGCTGTGGTTCGCGCCCGAGAATTGAAGACGGGCCACCGGCGAAAAAAAAGATTGACAGGACGGGGACTGAACGTTTAGAGTAACCAACCGAATGGTCGGTCTTTATTTCCCTTCCTGAAGAAGTCCCAAAAAATACTTGACAGGAGCCGGCAACCTGCCGTAAGTTGAAACCTACCGAATGGTTGGTAGCCTGAGAACCCCTCATGCTCCGGATCGAGAAAGCATGAGAACCCCGAAGGGGCGACCGCGGTCCCCGAAGCCATTCGAGCTCCTATCGCCCGGGGCCCAAAAGGGCCATCCGGGAGGGCTCCAAGGTTCTTTCGCGGTTCGTCCTTTCCTTCGCGCCCGCCTTCCCCATATTCCTGCTCGCTCTTTGCCTTTGCGCGTGGTCAACCTTCACACAGGCACCAGGAGGGGTGTGCCATGAGCCAGCGGATGGAATACCTGCTCAAGCCGGGTCAGATCGGAACGCTCAAACTCAAGAACCGGGTCATCTTCTGCCCTTGCGAGACCCTGTACGCCACGGTCGACGGTCAGGTCACCCAGCGGATCATTGACTTTTACGCCAGACGTGCCGAAGGCGGGGCGGGCCTGCTTGTGACCCACACCATGCAGGGCTGCACGCGGATCGATCCCTACGATCCGTTTGCCCATTCCCTCCGGATCGACGACAACGCGTACGTGCCCATGCTTTCGGAACTCACCGAGGCGGTCCACAGGGGCGGGGCGAAGATCGCAGCCCTCGTGTCCCCTGGAAGCGGCGCCCAGTCGATGGGCTACCCTTACGAACGGGGCCTGGAAGGGATCACAGAGCCCCTGAACGTGGGTGCCAGCGAAATTCAGTCCCGGGTCGCCCAGAGAAAGGTCCGAAAGCTCTCCACGGACGAGGTCAAGACCCTGGTGAGGGTTTACGGGCTGGCGGCCCGAAGGGCGAGGACGGCCGGCTTCGACGCCTTCGTGATTCATGCCCTGGGCGGCTATCTCGTGGCCCAGTTTCTTTCGCCTTTGTTCAACACGCGTGACGACGAGTACGGCAAGGACTTCGACGGGAGGATCCGGCTGCTTCTGGAGCTCGTGGAATCGTGCCGGCAGAACGCGGGCCCGGATTTCCCGATCATCGTGAGAATGTCGATCGACGAGTTCGTGCCCGGCGGAAGGGGGGTGGAGGAATCCATCCGGATCGCCAGGAGGCTCGAGGAGGCCGGCGTAAGCGCCATCGACGCCCACGCGGGGATTTACGACTCCATGCACTTCATCATTCCCCCGCTTTATCTGCCCAAGGGCGTTCTGGTGGATCTGGCCGCGGCCGTGAAAAAAGAGGTCCGTATTCCGGTCATCGCCCAGGGGAGGCTTTACGACCCCGAAATCGCCGAAGGGGTGCTCCGGGACGGCAAGGCGGATTTCGTGGGCATGGCCCGGGGGCTGCTTGCGGATCCGGAGTGGGTCCTCAAGGTGGAGCAGGGGCGCCTGGAGGAGCTGAGACTCTGCACGTCCTGCAACCAGTGCATCGGCAGGATCTTCATGGGCCTTCCGATCCGGTGCGCCATCAATCCGGTGGCGGGTCGGGAGAGCCAGTTCGGCGCGACCCTTCCCAAGGCGGCCGAGCCCAAAAAGGTCTGCGTGGTCGGGGCCGGACCTGCGGGCATGGAGGCGGCCCGGGTCGCGGCGGAGCGGGGCCACAAGGTCAAGCTGTTCGAGAAGACGGGCGAGCTGGCCGGGGGGCAGTTCCGGCTGGCAACCCTGGCGCCGTTCAAGGAGGAATTCAGGAACATCGTGCGCTACTACGAGAGCCAGTTCAAGAAGCTCAAGAATCTCGAGGTGGTGCTGAACTGCGAGGTCGATGCCAAGAGGTTGAAGGCGGAAAAGCCGGATGCCGTGATCCTGGCCACCGGGGGTGCGGCCCGGGTGCCTGACATCAAGGGGATCGACCGGCCGAATGTATACACGAATCACGATTTTCTGAACGCGGGAATCAAGGTCTCCGGCAAGGTCGTCATCGCCGGCGGCGGTTGCGCGGGCGTCGGCACCGCGGACCTGATCTCGGACATTTCCACGGCGGACCGGCTCTCGGATCTCGGACTCAAAGTTACAGTCGTCGAAATGCTGGAGCAGTGCGCCCTGGACGAGGAGCTCATCACGAGGCTGACGCTTCTGCACAGGCTTCAGACCAAGGGAAACGTAGAACTCTTGAACAATTACGTGGTCAAGGAAATCACGGACAAGGGCGTTGTCGTGGCCGGCCCGGACAAGAAGGAGACGACCTTGCCCGCGGACTACGTCGTTTTGGCCTTCGGCGCTGTTCCCTACCATCCACTGGAGGATGTGGCGCGGCAATTCCCGAACTGCCAGATCATCGGCGACGTGGTCAGACCCGGCAAGATCAAGGATGCGGTCGAGGATGGTTTCTTCGCGGGCCTGCGGGTTTAGACAGAACCTTGGACCGGCACCCGGAAGGAACAGGACAGGCACGAGGCGAAGCTTACAAACCAGGAGAGGGAGGAGAGAGCCATGAAAGTCATCGATATGCACACCCATTGGTGGAAGGACATGAAATTCTTCCCGCCCGGGTTCCAGTGGGGCATCGCGCAGGTGGGGGCAAACTTCCTCACCTTTCCGCCCAAGGATCCCTGGGAAGTGCTGAAAAGCGGGGCCATCGGGTCCGAAAACTTCCTGCCCCTGGACCCGGACGGAAGCCGGATCATTGCCGACCAGGAGTACTGCGGAATCGATGTGTCGGTCATCCTGCCGCTCGACTGGGGCTTCATCCGGTATTACGACCAGCATTATCCGGGCTGGCGCGAGGATCACGGGTATTCCCAGGACGACATCAACCGGTATTCCTGCGAGATGGCGAAAAAGTATCCCGGAAGGGTCTACTCCTTCGCGGGCGTGGATCCGAGGCGTCGGGACTGTGTCAAAATCCTGGAGCGCGCCGTGACCCAGTACGGCGCCATCGGGCTCAAGCTGTATCCCCCCTGCGGGTTCACGGCCGACGATCCCCGCTGCTACCCGCTCTATTCCAAGTGCGTGGAACTCGGCATCCCGGTCCTCATCCACAGCGGATACACCTTCTCGCCCATGACCGAGAGCATGCCCAGCCATCCGCAGTACATCGAGAAGGTGGCCCTGGACTTCCCGGACCTGACCATCATCATCGCCCATTCCGGCATCCAGACTTTCGCCAGCACGGCCTGGTGGGAGGACTGCATGGGGATCGCCCGGAGCAAGTTCAACATTTACCTGGACACCGCCGCCTGGAACGAAAAGGTTTCGGGCCTGACTCTCGACATTCCGAAGCTGCTCCAGATGCTCCGCATCGAGATGGACATCGTGGGAGCCCACCGGGTCATGTTCGGCACGGACCTGCCGGGCTTCACGCTGCCGGACGACCGGCTGGAGTCGAAGAAGTTCGTCCATATCCTGAAAAACCTCGTGGACATCGGCAAGGAGCACGGCATCGTGTTCAGCCAGGAGGAAGCGGAGCTGTACGGATACCGGAACGCCCAGAGAGTCCTCAAGCTGCCGGAATAGGCAAGGGACAAGGCCCGGAAAGTTCTTGGACAGGAGGGGGATCCGAAGCATGGCCGCGAATCTCATGAAGCTTCTCATGGATGGGAAGACCTACGATTGGGCGCTCCGGCACTGCCAGCGCGAGGACCTGACGGCCGAGCGCGTTCAGGAGATCCGGAAGCAGTTGGCCGCGGACGGGATCGACCTCGGGACCCTTGCCGCGCTGCGGCAGCTGGATCCGTTCATCGCCAGGAGCCCGTACCCTTCCAAGAAACGACTGGATCACACGCAGTATTACTTTTTTCCGATTCCGGCTTTCGGTATCGAGGTGTTCTTCGCCGTGTTCATCACCGAGCACGGCCTGGAACTGGGGACGGAACTCTTCCCGGGCAAGGTGGACTGGCAGTTCGGTCATCGGGAGGTGCAGTACTGCATCGGTGGGGAGGTGAAAGTGGACATGGTGGCGCCGGACCACACGGAGACGAGCCGGACGATCCGCGTGGGAGACGTGGTGGCCGCGCCTGCCGGGGCGAACTTCATTACCCACAGCACCGAGGAGGGAGGCCGCTTCGGGCACGCCCACATCTTTCTGGTCAACGAGGGTGAGGTGGGGGGAAAGATCTACTACGACGTGGCCGGGACTCTGCGTCTCCAGACCCTCGGGTTGATCGATCCTCCTGCTGGCCAGCAGGCTGCGCCGTTTTCGGACGTGAGCGCCCGCATCCAGGTCAGGAACTGCCGGGAGCTTCTCGCGGTGGATCCGGGCCGGGAGCGGGATCTGCCCACCTGGCTTCGTAACGGGTGGAAGCGCAGGGAGGAGACGAGGGCCCTGGACTATGCAGAAGGGACTCGGCGGGTGGTGGTGAGTTCGCCGGATCGAAAGCTGTCGGATTTCATCGAGTGGGGCAAGGGGGCCAGGAGGTGTTTCGTGAACCCCCTGATCGCCGAACAGTCGGCCGCGGTGACTGACACGCATTTCCCGGGTGGCTACAAGCGTCTGCACACGCACCAAGAGCTGTGGACGATCCTGCAGGGCCGGGCGCGGATCCGTCAATCCGTGCCTCCTCTGCACAGCGACTGGGTGGAGGCGGAGGTGGAGGAAAACGACGTGATGGTCGCCGCGGGAGGCTCCCACATCCAGGTTCTGGAGTCGACGCCGGACTTCGTGGTGCGCCGGATGGCCGAGTCCTGCGCTCGGAATCAGTGCGCCGCGATGATGGAGTTGAAGCTGGAGCTGGACGGGGTCCCGCGCAACCTGTGAGGGGCCGGAAGCGGGGACGGGCGTTTCAGGGGACCGACGGTGGGAAGAGGGGCGGCGGCGGATGTGGCGGCGCGGGTTCGGGGAGGCGGACGGGAAAGGAAGGGAACGGGGAGGAGAGCCCGCAGAGGGGACCCAAGGGTGAATTCCATGGAACATTCCATGGGGGTCCCGGGTGTTCAATCTGTAGCAAAGAGGGGGTTGCTATGGGAAGGAGCAAGAGATCGTTTTCATGTCTCGTGCTGGCAGGGATCTGCCTGTTCCTGGCCGGCTCCGTCACGCAGTCGCAGGCCTACGTGGCGAGTTTCGAGGACTATGTGAAAAGCCATTTCAACGCGCACGGGTACTTTGCCCAGCGGTTCTCGGTCAACACCGCGGACCCGGAGGAGGTGCCGGGCGACAACAGCGGCCAGCTCTCCATGATGCGCAGTACCCTCTACACGGACGTGGACTACACGCCGTTCTCGTGGCTTCGGCTGGCCACGATCTTTGAGGCGGATCTGGAGTACCCGACTTCCTACCTGAGGAAGCTGGATCGGGCGACCAGCGCAAACCTCTGGGACGAATACTCGAGATGGGACTTCCGCGAGTTCTACGGGGATTTCCAGTTCGGAAACCGCCTGATGATCCGTCTGGGCAGGCAGCAGGTGATCTGGGGGGATACGGACTTCTTCCGCGGGATCGACCTCGTGCACGGGTTCGACTACCGGTGGAGGTCCTTCCTGGAGGCGGAGAACGAGTACCTCAGGATTCCGCTCATCATGGCGAACATCATGATCCAGGTGCCCGAACTCAAGGGCAACCTCCAGCTGCTCGTGCGGCCGGGCGTGGACAAGGACGAGTGGATCGGCAACCGCTACGATCTGTACGGCGGCCGATGGGCCTCGAAGCCCGGCAAGGGAGTGAACTTCTTTGACGTCATGACCTACGATCTGGACCACAAGGAAGGAGACCAGAACGATCCGAGCTACGGCGTGCGCTGGGCCGGAGAACTCTTCGGCATCGAGTACACCCTGAACTATCTCCACACTTTCAATGAAGACCCGATTGTGAACTCGGCCTTCGTCCCCTGGAAGGAGGCCCCCAAGGGTGCCATCGGCGACTTCATCTACCCCATGATCGATCTCGTGGGGTTCACGGCCAACGTGGACATCGACTTTCTCGACGTGGTGGCGAGGACCGAATGCAGCTACACCTGGGACAAGCCCTTCAATGTGGGAAGGGATTTCCTGGGGGGCGCTCTCCCCGGGTTCGGCGGCATTGCGACCAAGGACGTGTTCCGGTGGATGGTGAATTTCGACTGGAACGCCAACTTCGCGCCCTGGCTGCTGGGGGCGGATCGTCCCGGCTTCTTCAGTGCCCAGGTCTTCGATACGTGGGTTCTGGACTACGACAAGGACAAGGATGACCTGGTGGCGCTGGCCGGATACGGGGCGAAACTGACCACCCACACGATGTACATCACGGTGATTTTCGGATGGAACTATCTCCTCGACCGGATCAATCCGCAGATCGCCTGGGGCATCGATCCGGAAGACGCCTCCCAGTTCATCATTCCGTCGATCAGCTTCGTTTACGGGGACCACTGGCGTCTGAAGGTCGAATACGACAAGTTCTTCAACAACTCCGGAAAGAGCCCCGGCGAGATCGAGAACAAGACTCGCGTGTTCAAGCTCTTTGACGACAACGATCAATTCTACGTGCGCTTGATGTACCAGTTCTAGGGGCCAGAGCAGGAACAGGTGCAGCGCCGGCCCTGCCGCAGAGGAAGCGCTATTGCGGGCGAACGGGCCGGCCGTATGGCGATCCGCAACCGAAACAGAAGGAGTGAGGAATCATGAGTAGGTCCACTTTGCGCCTCGTGTGGGCAGTGTTTTTCTGCGCCGCCCTGTCGCTGGCGGCCGCGCATGCCGCAGTCCAGGCCGAGGAGCTGCCGGCGGGCTTCGTGATCAACAAGGCGAACCTCGACCAGGTGATGGACAAGACCTTCGAGGGCAAGACCATCAAGAGTCTGCTGCCGGATAAACTGGAGTGGTGGATCCGGAACTGGGGCATGGAGATGACCCTCAGCAAGTCCGAGCCCATTCCGGTCGACCCGAGGTGGGTCGAGGCCACGAAGAAGTATGCTTCCAGCGTGAAGTTCGATCCCCAGACCCGAGACGTCACGGGCTACAAAGCCGGACTCGCCTTCCCGGAGATCGATCCGAACGACCCGCACGCAGGGATCAAGGTCATGTGGAACCTCTACCTGCACGCGGGCTACGCGCGGCCCAACTTCCAGTACATCCCGACCTTCGCGTATCTCATGATCGACGGGAAGTCCGGGATCGAACGCAACATGGTGTGGGCTTTTCTGAAGATCTGGTTTGCGGGCAACCTCTCAGGGGAGCCTGTCACGGATCCGAATGTGTACTACCGCCAGATTCTTCTTGCCCGGGAGCCTTACGACATCCGCGGAATCGGGACGTTCAGGATCCGCTACTGGGGTGGCAAGTTTGACGACGGATGGGCCTACCTTCGGAGCGTGCGCCGGACCCGTCGCGTGTCGGGCGGCGCCTGGAGTGACCCCATCGGCGGAACGGACCAGTTGAACGACGAAATTTCGATTTACTCTCCGTATCCGATCTGGTACCCGAGCTACAAGCTTCTTGGCAAGCGCTGGATGCTGGCCGTGGTGCACAGCCCCATGGGATGGCAGCCGAACGCATCGGACCCTTTCCCGGTCATCGACACGAAGAACGCACCGTACTGGAATCCTCGACAGGTCTGGGAGCCTCGCGAAGTCTACGTCGTTGAAGCTACGCTTCCGGAAGAGCACGTTTACAGCAAGCGGGTCTATTATGTGGACACGCAAACCTGGATCCCCTTCTTTGGCGAGTGCTATGACAAGCGTGGCGAACTCGTCAAACTGCTGATGAACACCAACCGTCCGGTCAAGGGCAACGACGCTGTGAACAGCTGGGGTCTGGAGGAGACGGCAGGCTGGGCCATCGACATCAGAAGAATGCATGCAACGGTCTTCATGCAGGGCCCGGACAGCCGCCGGAACCCTCCGCTGGGGCCGGACGACTGCTCCCTGAGCGTCATGGAGGCCATCGCCCAGGGCAAGTACCAGCAGCCCAAGTTCCCGGACCCGACCTGGTAGAACCAGACGGCTGTCGGTCTGTATCGTGATCCTGCAACAGCGGTTCCCGCGGCCTTGCCGCGGGAACCGCTGGACGGAGGCGATGGAATCCGCGCGGCAAAGGTGCATCGCGTCGGGCGCCGCGCGGACGCGTGTCGAGATCTTCCATGCCAGGTGCGCCCTTGCGGCTGAAATGCCCGAGAGAGGACATCGGCGAAGACGGGAATCGAACCCATCATGAAAAAGCTGGACTGGGTGATATTCGGTGTGGTCGCAGCCCTGCTCCTCGGCCTCGCAAACCAGGCCGAAAACCTGATTCCGTCGTCCTTTGACGCGGGCAGGTTCGTGCCCTCGGTGGTCGAGAGGCGGGACAACATATACGGGGTCTGCACTGTGGGCGACCGGGTGATCTGGATGGCCGGCACGAACGGGAAGATTGTCCGCAGTGAGGACGGCGGCGCGACATGGTTCGAGCAGGAGAGCGGCGTGCGGGACCATTTCCAGGACATCGCCGCCTGGGACGAACTGAAAGCCGCGGCGGTGGGCAATGGTGGCGTGATCGTGATCACGGGTGACGGCGGCAAGACCTGGAAGCCGGTTGAGGCCCCGAAGTCCGAAGTGGCGAATAAGCTCATGCAGGTGACAACGGGATCGAACGGAAGAGCCTGGGCAGTCGGTGTGATGGGCGCGATCCTGGGAACCAAGGACTTCGGCGCCACATGGGAGCGGCTGGTCCCGGAGGAGGATATCGGCTGGAACGGGATCGATTTCTGCGATGACCTCCGCGGCTGGGTCGTGGGCGAGTACGGCAGGATGAAACGCACCGTCGACGGAGGCGATACGTGGGACGATGTCGAAAGCGTCGAGGAAGGCAGCTTGATGAGCGTGGCGTTCCGGGACAATCTGCACGGCGTGGCGGTGGGCCTGGAGGGAAAGATCCTCGTTACGGAGGACTGTGGTGCCCGCTGGTCGGCCGTGGAGGATCTCCCGTCGCTAGAGCATCTGTGGGACGTCTCCTGGCACGAAAGCTCCCAGTCGTGGATCTGCGTCGGCAACCTCGGCACCTACGTCGTGGGTGACCGGGAAGGAAGGAACTGGCGTGCGTCGCGGCTTTCCGACACGGAACTTCTGTGGCACACCTCGATCGCGGCTGTCGGTCCTCGGATCGTGATCGTCGGCGGGTCCCAGGGAGTGCTCGAAGGCGGACGCTGGAGCTACATCTTCTGACAGGCACTCCATGAGAAGCACGACGAAGGGCGCGGACCCGAAAAGGTAGGAATCGGAAGCGAAATGAAAGAAGAAAGAACCCGAATTCTTTGGATATCGGAATACTGCATCGCCCACAGGATCAAAGTCCTTGTCGCCATGGGGATCTACACGGCCCTGTGTCTTGTCCTGGCCACAGGGGTTCAGGTCAACACGGTCTTCGAGGACCTGCTGCCGTACCGGCATCCGTACATGAAGGTCCACAATGAGTTCAAGGGGTCTTTCGGCGGGTCGAACGTGGTCTCCATCATGGTCAAGGTCCACGAAGGGGACATCTTCCGGCTGGAAGTTCTTTCCAAGATCAAGGAGATCAGCAGCGACCTTCTCCGGGTGAGCGGCGTAAACGAGTTCCAGATCATTTCCCTGGCCTCGAAGAAGCTCAGGAAGGTGCGGGCCGGGACCGAGGGCGTGGACACCAAGCCCATCATGTGGCCCTATCTGCCGGAAACGCCCGAGGCCATCGACAAGCTCAAGGAGGCGGTGCTCTCCAATCGTTTGATTTATGGAACGTACGTCTCCCGCGATCTCAGGGCAGCGCTGATCACCGTGGATTTCATTGAACGGCAGATGGATTATCCCACGGTGTACCGGGAAATCCGGGAGGTTCTCGAACGCCATCAGGGCAACGGGATCGAAGTGAGCGTTGTCGGGGAGCCCATTCTGCAGGGGATCATCCGTAGCATGCTGCCGGAGACCGTGCGGATCTTTCTCTTGAGCATCGGCGCCCTCGCTGCGCTCCTGTTCGTCTTTTTTATGAGAAGCTATCGAGGAACGCTGATTCCCCTGTTCAACGCCTGTGTCGCCGCCATCTGGGCCTTCGGAATCGCCCGGCTTCTGGGCCTGAATTTCGACCCCCTGGGAGTGGTGATCGCCTTCCTCATTACGGCTCGGGTCATCTCTCATTCGGTCCAGTCGATCAACCGTTTCGATCTCTTGGTCGCCCAAGGAGTCGAGAGCTCGACCGCGGCGGCGAGAGCTGTTCTGGCCCAGCTTTTCAAGCCCGGAATCCTGGCCGTGCTCACGGACGCGGGCGGCGTTCTCATGGTGGCTCTGGCCCCCATCCCGCTTCTGCAGAAGACGGCTTTGATCGGCGCCATCTGGCTACTGGGGATTACCTTGAGCGGCGTCATTCTGACACCGGTGCTGCTCTCTTTCCTGCGACACCCGGAAAAGTATGCCCATCCGTTTCGCGTGGATCCCGCGATCGACGGCTTCTTGAAAGGGTCTGCGAAACTCGCCACGAGTGGCAAGGGCAAGTACGGGGTGCTGATCGTTTCCTTGGGCCTCATCCTCGTTTGCGGCTACTGGGCGAACATCATCGAAATAGGCGACGCCCTTCCGGGAACGCCTCTCCTCTGGCCGGATTCGGAGTACAACACGGCCGTCAACGAGATCAACAGCCAGTTCCTGGGCACGGACCGGATGTTCGTCGTGGCTCGGGGGAGGGAGAAGGATACCCTCAAGGATCCGGAAGTGCTGCAGGCGATCGTGAGGTTCCAGCGGTACGTCGAAAGGCAACCCGAGATCGGCGGGAGCCTTTCCCTGGCGGACTTGATCCCGGACGTTCAGCGGGTCCTCCACGAGGACAACCCCAGGTACGAGGAAATCGGCTGGGATCACGACACGAACGCCGAACTCCTTTACATGTTTCTGGCCGGGTCCGACCCGGGCGACCTGGATCGGTTCTCCGACATGCACTACCAGAACGCCGGCGTGACCCTGTACTTCAAGGACCACAAGGGAGAAACCATCCGAACCGCCGTGTCCCGGATGAAGGAGTTCATCCGCTCGAACCCGATGGAGAAAGCCACGATCGAACTGGCCGGCGGACTTGTGGGCGTTCTGGCCGCGGTGAACGAGGTCGTCTTCAAGATCCAGCTTCAGAGTACAGGCCTGGCTTTGCTGGTGGTCCTGGTGACGTGCGCCGTCACCTATCGCAGCGGCACGGCCGGCCTGTATTTCATGGTGCCTCTTCTGCTTTCCAACACGATCACCTTCACGTTCATGCACTTCAGGGGAATCAGCCTGAACATCAACTCGCTGCCGGTCACGGCCCTGGGAATTGGACTTGGGGTGGATTATGCCATCTACATCGTGGACTGCATCAAGGAGGAGTTCGCGGGCTGCGGGGATCTCAAGAAATCGGTCGAGACCGGCCTGCTTGCCGCGGGCAGGGGGGTTGTGTTGACCGCCACGCCTCTGGTGGCGACGACGGCCCTCTGGTACGTGTTTTCCTCCCTGCGCTTCCAGGCGGAGATGGCCATTCTCATCGCGATCTGGATGGGCATTTCCGCCCTGAGCGCCCTCGTCGTGATGCCGGCCATGATCTTTGTCTTCCGTCCTGCCTTTATCATGGCGAACGGCCAGGAAACGGCGGAGTAGAACTGGAGGCCGAAAGCAGACATTCGGCTCGAGGGGAAAGCCGCAAACCATGGAAGAGTTGAAACCGCAATCGTCGTCTACAGGTTGAATTCTTTCGACAGCAAGGGGAGGTGGGCCATGGCAAGGAAGAAGAAATACGACAAGCTCTTTACGCCTTTCAAGATCAAGCACGTCGAACTGAAAAACCGCCTGGTGAAGTCCTCCCAGTGGTTCATCTATCTGGAGCCGGACGGGTCCATCGGCGACCGGTTCGTGAAGTTCTACGAGTCGATCGCCAAGGGAGGCGTAGGGCTGATCATCCTGGAAGAGACGGTTACGGACTACCCCCTGGGGTGCAGCAACATTCCGCACCCGCGCCTGGACGACGACAAGTACATCCCGGGCTGGACGCGGGTGGCTGACGCGATCCACAAGTACGGGGCCAAGTGCTTTGTGCAGATGACCCATGCGGGGCCGGCCCACAAGATGGCCATTGACGGCCAGCAGCCCGTGGCGCCCTCGGCCATCGACCCGCCCGCCGAACCGTTCCTCGACAAGGCGCGGGAGCTGACGATCCCGGAAATCAAATCCATCCAGGAAAAATGGGCCCAGGGAGCCCTGCGGGCCAAGAAGGCCGGCGTGGACGGGGTCGAAATCCATCTCGCCCACTACGCCCTCGGCAACGCGTTTCTGTCTCGCTGGCAGAACCGCCGTCATGACGAGTACGGGTGCGACACGCTGGAGAACCGGGCCCGGTTCGGCGTGGAGATCATCCGGCGAGTCAGGGAACTCTGCGGGGACGACTTCATCATCGGCTGCCGCATGTCGGCCCGGGAATGGGGAATCGAACTCGGCACCACGAACGAGGAGGCCGTGGAGTTCGCCAAGATGTTCGAAAAGGCGGGCCTCTACTACATTCAGTCGAGCGGATACGGCTACAAGGAATTCTGGTGCTGCTGGGCGCCCCAGCAGATGTACTGGCCCGAGCCCCTGCCCGTGACCAAGGAGTTCCGCGACCGGATACCGACCGGCGCGATGCTGCCCGAGGCCGAGGCGATCCGCAAGGCGGTGTCCATCCCGGTTTCCTCGGCCAACGGCTATAATTACGACAGCGCTGCCGATGCCATCAACAAGGATCGGATCGATCTCATCTGGATGGGCCGCAATCTCATGGTGGACCCCGCCTATCCGAAAAAGCTCGAGGAGGGGCGGATCGAGGATATCCGGCCGTGCACGCGCTGCATGCACTGCGTGGGAAAGCTCTGGGAAAACGTGCCGATCGAATGCCGGTGGAACGCCTTCATGGGACACGAATACGAGATCGGGGACGGCCAGGACTTCGAGCCGGCGAAAAAGAAGAAGAAGGTGATGGTGGTGGGCGCGGGCCCGTCGGGCATGGAGGCCGCCCGGGTGGCCGCACTCCGGGGGCACGACGTCGTGCTGTGCGACAAAGTGAAGTGGCTGGGCGGGCTCATGCCCCTGGCGGCGTTCATCAAGGAGACCGGCTACGACTTCGACACGGTGGTTCCCATGCTGGAATGGTACGAGAGGCAGTTGAAGAAGCTCGATAACGTCAAGATCAAGCTGGGTGTCGAGGTGGATGCGGCCCTGGTGGCCAAGGAAAAGCCCGACGCGGTCATCATCGGACCGGGAAGCCTCTGGGAGGTGCCCGAGATCCCGGGCAAGGACGGCAAGAACGTGGTGACCACGGGCCAGCTCAAGGCGCGTTCCAAGGACCTTCTTCGGTTCCTGGGGCCGAGCATGATGAGCATGGCGACGAAGCTCTTCCTGCCCGTCGGGAAGAAGATCGTGATCATCGGAGGGGACTTGAAGGGTGCCGAGGCGGCCGAGTTCTTCGTGAAGCGGGACCGGGAAGTCGCGATCGTGGAAGAGGGAGACGTGCTTTGGGAAGGGATGAACCTGCACCTGAAAATCCTCTGGGACATGTGGATCCAGGCCAGGCAGATCCCGGTCTACAGCGGTGTAAGGTGCGAGCAGATCACCGACAAGGGGGTCTGGATCCGGACCCAGGAGGGAGAGAGAAAGCTCGTCGAGGGCGACACGGTCATGATCATGGAAAAGGAGCGAAGGAACGACGAGCTGTACCAGGCCTTGAAGGGCAAGGTCCCCGAGGTGTACCTGATCGGCGACGGCAAGGAAGACAGGAACGCCTGGTTTGCCGGCAGCGTTCACGACGGGGCTCGTGCGGGACTGAAGGTGTGAGGCCGTCGAAGTGCGGGCCGAAAAGAACAGGGAGGGCGGATAACGCCGAGGAGGTCGAGACATGGCGATTGCGGTAGCCTATGACGGCAGCGAGGCTGCGAAAAAGGCCCTGAAGTACGCGATACGGGAGGCCTCTCTGAGGATGACGGAGGTTCTGCTGGTCTATGCGCTGGCTCCCGATCGGGTCTTCAAGGACACCCGTCCCGTGGTGCGCAGCTTCAGCATCTCGGAAATCACCGAGCACTACCGGAAAGCCATGACCGAATCGGTGCACGGAATGCTGAAGGAGGCGGAGCAGGAAGTGGCCAAGGCGGGCCTCAAGAGCGAGGTGCGGGTGATCAACATCGGCAAGGGGACGGGCCCGGATATCGTGAGGCTTCTCCACGAGGAATCGGGCGTGGAAATGATTGCCATCGGCATCTACAAGACCACGCCGGTGGGCAAGTTTCTGCTGGGGAGCACGGCACAGTACGTCGCGATGAACGCGCCGTGCCCGGTCTTGTCCGTTAGCCCGGTCGTGTGAAGTTCGAGCTGGCCGGAGGGGTGGCGGCAGGTCAGAGAAAGGAGGGCTCAAATGGGGTACGACACGATCCTTTTGGATGTGAAGGAAAAGGTCGCGTTCATCACCTTCAACAGACCGAAGGTCATGAACGCCTTCAACACGCACATGCTCCATGAATGCATCGACGCCATGGAGAAATGCCGCGACGACGGGGAGGTCCGGGTCGTGGTGTTCCGGGGCGCCGGGGACAAGGCCTTCAGCGCCGGCGCGGACATCGCCGAAATCAAGGACAACGGCCCCTGGGAGCAGCTCCTCTACAACCGGCTCTGGATCCAGTTCTTCCACATGATCGAGAACGTGCGAAAGCCGATGATCGCTTCTGTCCATGGCTACGCACCGGGCGGCGGCACGGAGCTGAGCCTCTGCTGCGACATGGTTCTGGCCAGCGAAGACGCCAAGTTCGGTCTGGCCGAGATCAAGATCGGCGTGATCCCGGGAGCGGGAGCCTGCGTGCGTCTTCCCCGGTGGGTGGGGAAGGCCAAGGCCATGGAGATCCTGATGACCGGCGAGTTCCTTCCGGCTGCCGAGGCCCATCGCATCGGGCTGGTGAACCATGTCGTGCCCAGGGACCGGCTGGAGAGCTTCACCTGGGAGTTTGCCCAGAAACTGGCCCAGAAGTCCCCGCTGGCCCTGGCTGCGGCCAAGGCGGCGGTCAACGCCGGAGCGGAACTCGACCGGGACCGGGGCGTGGAGTACGTGCTGAACGAGTTCCTGCTTCTGTTTGCCACCCAGGACCAGAAAGAGGGCATGAGGGCGTTTCTCGAAAAACGGCCGCCGGTTTTCACAGGGAAATGATCGAGCGGGTCGGGCGTCGGCACCGGGAGGTGGATGCGAAAGGGAAGACAGGCCCGTAGCAACCTCTAGGAACGGAGCAGGGGGTATGGCGAGAGGAGCCTCACCGAGACGGTACAGCTACAGGGGTTCCAGGGGACCCGAGCTTCTCAGGCGCGCCGCAAAGAACGAGGCGGCGAGGAGCCATGCCGTGACGAGGGAAGAGATCACGGCCGCTGCGCTCAAGCTGTTCTGCAGGAAGGGCTTCCTGGGAACGTCCATGACGGACATCGCCGACGCGGTCGGGCTGACCAAGGGCGGCATCTATCATCATGTGGAGAGCAAGGAGGATCTGCTCAGGGAACTTCATGACCAGATGATCCGGGCGGTCTTCGACGGGATCCATTCCGCGGTCGACCCGGCTCCGGACCCCAGGAGCAAACTGGTGAGCTGGATCCGGATGCACGCGCGGGTCATGCACGATTACCTGGAGCAGATCTCTGTTTTCTTTCGCGACTACAAGCACCTGCGGCCGGCCAGTCTGAAGCGCCTCATCCGAAAACGAGACGAGGTGACGAGGGTCCTGGCCGACATCGTCCGCAGCGGCATTGCCTGCGGCCAGTTTCGGGAGGGACTCGATCCTGAGATCGGGGCTCTTCTCATCGTGGGAATGATGAACTGGTTCTACCAGTGGTATCGCCCCCACGGGAGGCTTTCTCTCGAGGAGATCACAGAAATGGCCGTGAACTTGATCTGCCGCGGCCTCTTGAAAGAAGACCAGAAACAACAAAAGCAAGGGAAGCCATGATGGAACCGACGAAAGAACTCATGCTCCAGATGTATGAACGGATGGTGCTGATCCGCCGTTTCGAAAAGCGCAGCGCGGAACTCTTCCAGGCCGGGAAGTTCCCGGGCTGGATCCATGTATGCATCGGCCAGGAGGCCTCGGTCACGGGGTCGTGCTTCGCTCTGAGAGAGGACGACTGCATCTGTCCCACCCACCGCGGCCACGGACAGGCTCTGGCCAAGGGAATGGATCCCAAGAAGATGATGGCCGAACTCTACGGCAAGAAGACCGGCAGCAACGCCGGCCGGGGCGGCTCCATGCATCTGGCCGACCGGAGCAAGGGGATCCTGTGCGGAATCGCGATCCTGGGCGGAGGCCTGCCCTTCGGCGCGGGCGTGGCCATGGCCGCCAAGCTCAGGGGCACGGACCAGGTGGTCCTCGGCTTCTTCGGGGAGGGTGCGAGCAACGAGGGGATCGTGCACGAGACCATGAACCTGGCGGCGGTCTGGAACCTGCCCATGATCTTCTTTTGCGAGAGCAACCAGTACGCGGAGCTGTCCCACCGGGACTTTCACCTCAAGGTGGACACTGTGGCCAAGCGGGCCGCCGGGTATGGGATGCCGGGCTATACAGTGGACGGCAACGACGTGCTGGAAGTCTACAGGGTCACGAGCGAGGCGGTCGCAAGGGCCCGCAGGGGCGAAGGACCGACTCTGATCGATTCCATCACGTGCAGGTGGGAAGGCCATTACGTGGGAGACCCCCAGGCGTACCGGAAAGAGGGGGACCTCGAGGAGTGGATGAAGAAGTGCCCGATTGCCCGCCTGGAGAAAAAGCTCGTGAAGGAAAAGCTTCTGGACGACGCGGGCAAGGCGGCGGTGGAGAAACGGGTCGACCAGATTATCGCCGAGGCGATCGAGTTTGCGGAATCGAGCCCGTACCCGGCTCCTGAGGAGGCTCTGGAACTCGTGTACTGCTAGGCGGAAAGAATCCTTGGCGAGGGACCCGCGTCGCGTGGGAAAGGCCCGAAGCGAAGACGCGCCGGGAAGCCCGGTCCCGCGCTCCCGGCGGCTGAGAAGAGGAGTGGATCGTGAAAGAGATCAAGTTCTGGCAAGCGTTTCAGGGGGCTCTGGAGGAGGAGATGGCGAAGGACCCGACGGTCCTTTACCTGGGGGAGGACGCGGGGGGCAAGGTGGGTGGCCCCTTTGCCCTGGCCAAGGGCCTGCAGTTCAAGTTCGGGGAGAACCGCGTCTTCGACACGCCCGACAGCGAGGGAGCCTATGTGGGGCTGGCTCTGGGGCTGGCCGCCAGCGGGTTCCGGCCGGTTGTGGACATCTCGTTCATGGACTTCATGCTCGTGGCCATGGACCAGATCGTCAACATGTGCGCCAAGCTCCGGTACATGGCAGGGGCGGCAAACGTGGACAAACTCCCCATGGTGATCCACACCATGGCCGGAGGCGGCCGCAGGGCAGGGGCGCAGCACTCGGCGCACTTCGAAAACTGGTTCGTGAACGTGCCCGGCCTCAAGGTTGTGGCGCCCTCGAACCCCTATGACGTCAAGGGAATCGTCAAGAGCGCGATCCGCGACGACAATCCGGTCATCGTCGTCAAGCACAAGTTCATCCTGAGCATGAAAGGGATGGTGCCCGAGGAGGAATATGTTGTGCCCTTGGGCAGGTCCTTCGTGAAAAGGGAAGGGACGGACGTGACCGTGGTGGCGATCTCCCACACGGTCAACCTGGCCCTGCAGGCAGCCGAGAAGCTTCAGAAAGAAGACGGGATCAGCGCAGAGGTCATCGACCCGCTGACCCTGAGCCCCTTGGACAAGGAACCGATCCTGGAGTCCGTCAAGAAGACCGGCAAGCTCGTGACCGTGCACGAAGCCTGGATCCCCTGCGGCATGGGAGCCGAGATCGGCGCGATCGTGTACGAAGAGTGCTTCGACTACCTTCAGGCGCCCCTGGTGCGTGTGGGCTCGACCTTCAACCCGAAACCGTACAGCCCCGGCATGGAGGATTTCTCCCTGCCGAGCGTGCCGAAGATCATGGACGCGGTCCGGAGGGCGGTGAAGAGCTGACGGCGGGCCCGGAGCGCGGGTTCAGGGGGGCCGGAAGAACGGGCCCGGAAGGGCGGAAAGTTCCTCTCAGAAGCGGCTGGAAGGGTTTGGCCAAGGAGGAGGATGGTGGCAGCAGAAGTCACAATGCCGAAGCTCGGCATGACCATGGAAGAAGGCAAGATCGTCGAATGGCGAAAGCGGGAGAAGGAGTGGGTCAACAAGGGCGAGATTCTCCTTGTCATCGAGACCGACAAGGTGACCTATGAGGTGGAAGCCCAGGACTCCGGGATGCTGGTGCTTCTGATCGAGTCCGGAGAGGGCATCCCGGTGGGAACCGTTCTGGCGTACCTGGCCGCCTCCGAGGAGGAGTATGGCCGTCTGCGAAAAGGGGTGCCGGGAGCGGCAGAACCAAAGGCTCCGGCTCCGGCAGAGGCTGCGCCCCGCCCGGCGGCGGAGCCCGAAAGGGCCGCGGCGCCGGGGGGACCCGTGAAAGCCACCCCCGGGGCCCGCAAGCTCGCCAAGGAGGCGGGCATCGACATTGCCCGGGTTCCGGGCACGGGCCCGGAAGGAAGGATCACCCGGGAGGACGTGCAGCAGTTCCTGGAGAAGGCCAAGGCGCCCCCGGCCGAGGCGGTCCAGCCGCCGCCGAAGGCTGCGCCGGCCGCGCCGACCGTGGAAAAGGGGAAGCGGCTCTGGAAGTCGGAACG
>FWPU01000859.1_pt1 | contig 96148 bp, 95 predicted proteins | sample 2228361 | NCBI WGS metagenome assembly FWPU01 (sample SAMEA103939777, study PRJEB20133) | metagenome | reverse complement strand
CTTTTTAGGAGAGGGAAAGATTCCGCAACGCGCAAGCAAGGGTGAGGTTTGCACGGCTCGGAATGAAAAACACACTTTAATAGCACTACCTATTATTTCAAAAATCAAATTGGGATGCTAATGGAAGAAGGATTACTATTTCTCCTGTTTATTGCGGTGGTCGTGTTGTTGGTTCGTCTCTCAAACTTTTCCACACGGCTTGCGCGATTGGAAACGCAGATGCTCGACCAAGCGCAAAAAATGCGCGACCTTGCGCGCCGACTTGACGAAACGCCTGCGCCGCCGTCCGTTTCGCAAACTCAAACGGAGGAAGACGTCAAACAAGGCGACGCGTCGGGTGCGGTTGCGACGTCGCGGTTGGAAATGAACCCTGAACCGAGTTTCCCCGCCGAGGCACCGGTCAATGCGCCCAAAGATGAGGTGATTAAATCCGATGCGTTGGAGACGGTTGAATCGCAAGGGCGAAAAAGTGCGCCGTCGGAGCGTTTTGGAACGATTGGGTTCAAAATGTTGAAGAAGATTAAAAGCACAGCGGAATTCGAGACGATAGTCGGCGGGAACATTCTCAATCGGATTGGTGCGCTCGCGCTTATTTTCGGAATTGGTTTTTTTCTGAAATATGCCTTCGATAATGATTTGATTTCGCCCGTCGTGCGCGTTTTGATTGGCGTCATGATTGGCGTGGGTTTGATGGTGGGCGGCGTGCGAGCCAATTCCAAAAAGTTTGAAGTTTTTTCACAAGGCTTGTTCGGAGCGGGAATTTCAACGCTCTATCTCTCGATTTACGCCGCGCTGAATTTTTACCAACTCGTGCCGCAGGCGATTGCCTTCGTGCTGATGTCGGCGGTTACGGCGGTCGCGCTACTTGTGGCGGTGCGCTACGAGTCGCGCGCGATTTCGCTCTTGGGCTGGGCGGGCGGATTTCTCACGCCGTTTTTACTTGCGAGTGCGGAGCCGAATGCGGTCGGGCTGTTCGTTTATCTCGTTCTGCTCAATTTGGGAATGATTGCCGTCGTTTTTCTCAAAGCCGAGTGGGTGGTGGTGGAGTTGCTTTCAATGGGCGCGACGTTTCTCGTCTATGCGCTGTGGCTTTCTGAACACGGCGAAAAGACGGGCGCGCTCACGAAAGCATTTTTCCTCACGCTCTTTTGGCTGATGTTTTTATTGAGCGAAGCCTACCGTGCGCTAAACGATGAGCGCGGACGATTGCGCGTGCGTGCAGTTCTGAGCATCTTCAACGGCTTGTTTTACTTCGGCTGTATGTATGCGTCGGTTATGCCGTCGTGGTGGTTCGGCATTGCGACGATGCTGATTGCGGGCGTGTATCTCGCGCTCTTTTGGACGATACAAAAACGAAACCCCGCCGCAACAACGGAATTGACGGCGACATACAGCATCGGCGCAATCGTTTTCACGGCGGTTGCAGTTGAAGTGCAGTTTGCAGATTTTCTCACCGTTTCGCTCTGGTCGGTGGAGGCGGCAGGCGTATTGTGGATGGCACGTCGAACATCACAGAAACACTTAGAACGCGCGTCGCTGATTCTCTTCGCCGTTACGGTGTTTCGTCTCTTCATCTCGCCCGACGCGCTCTCGTATCAAGCGATTTCAGACTTCACCCCGATTCTCAATCTTCGAACCGTTGGATTTCTCTCGCTCGCACTCTCGCTCTTTATCGGCGCGTTCCTGATTCAAAGTTCAAGCGCGACGATATCGACGCTTCTCGGTTATGCTTGGACGTTCATCGTATTCACGCTTCTCACCGTTGAAGTCAATGATTACTTTTTGAAGCGAGAAGCACTCCTGAACGAAACGCTGGATTTTTCCCGCTCAACGCGAGGCATGAGTTTTACAATCATTTGGCTCTTTTACGCGGTCGCGCTCTTGTGGTTCGGCGTGAAAAAGTCGGCAAAAAGCCTCGTCAATACAGGGCTTTTCGTGCTGGCTCTCGGCGTGCTCTGGAATTTGGTGTTCGGATTTCGCTTTGAGCCGATTGAAATTTTCTTTCCGATTTTGAACCTGCGCGCATTGGCTTTCTTGCTCGTAATCGGCGGATTGCTTGCAAGCGTTTCTTTGCTTGAACAAACAAACGAAGGCAAAAGCAGAACGGCGGAACTCTTGCGCTACGCCTTCACAGTGCTCCTTTTCATTCTGCTCACGGTGGAGGCGATTGATTACTTCCGATGGTCAGGGTTGAAGAGCAACACCGACGACGATTTTTATCGCTCGATAACGCTCGTATTTCTGTGGACGCTTTACGCAACGCCGATGCTTTATTTCGGAATTGAAAAATCCGTCAAACCCTTGTTTTATGCGGGCATGCTGGCGTTTGCGCTCTCGGTGATTATGGCGGTCTTCGGCGGTTTTTTATTTGAACCGATTGAAAACTTCGTATTGATTCTAAACTTTCGCGTTGCGGCATATCTCGTTTTGATTTTGGGAAGCGCGTTCATCGCAATCACGCTTGCAGAGCGGAAAGAATTTGCAAGGCTCTCGGCGGGATTTGGAATTACGGCGGCGTTGCTCGGCGTAGTGCTTTTGACGGCGGAATCAAACGACTTTTTTGAACAAAAAATCAATATGCTTTCTTTCGGCGAACATGCAGACGCAACCGCAAGCGACCTTGCCACCCAATACGAAAACGAAAAGCAACTGTCGATTTCCGCCTCACTGATGCTCTACTCAATCGCGTTGATGCTTTACGGCATTTGGCGTTCGCGCCAGCCGATTCGACTTACGGCGATGGCGTTGTTTGGATTGGCGACGCTTAAAATTTTCATTTACGACCTCTCGTTTCTCGCCACGCTGTATCGGATTTTCTCGTTCATCGGATTGGGCGTGCTACTGCTCTTGGTCTCTTATCTCTATCAACGATTCAAGCATCTAATTTTGCCCGATAACCCCGTGTCTGATAATGCTCAGTCTGATAAGCCTTAGTGCTGGATTACTCGGGAAGGCGAATCGGGCGTTGATGCGGGTGAGGCGGGGCTTTGCGTTTGAGTTCGGTCGTAAGGCGATAGCGTCCGTCGGATTGTTTTTCGAGCGTAACCATTTGGCAATTTTGTGGATTGGAGTAGGTCTCAAATTCTTCAACTGTCCAATGAAACCAGCGCATGAGGAAAATGCGAATGGTCATGCCGTGCGTAATGATGACGGCGTTTTCAGGGTAGTCGGGTTTTTCAAAATCGCGATAGAGTGAAGAGAGAAAATCGCTGACGCGGTCATAGACGTCCGCACCCGATTCGCCGTCTTCGATGCGGTAGTAGAATGTGCCGAAGGCGTCGCGCTCGCGGTCAGTTTTTTGGCAGTCTTCGAGGTTGCGCAAGTGTCCCCATTCTTGTTCGCGCAAGCGTGGCTCTTCGTTGAATTGAAATTGGGAGGCAGGAAAGGCTTTGACGATTTCTTCAAACGTCATGCGCGTGCGCCAAAGCGGAGAGACATAGAAAAAAACGCGTTCGTTCTGAACTAAGGCTTTTAATTCTTTGCCAGCAGAGCGGGCTTGTTCTATGCCTTTTTCGGTGAGCAGAAGCGTATAGTCGGGTTTTTCGCCATAAACGCGCCGATTGACGTTCCCTTCGGATTCGCCGTGCCTGATGAGTATGATACGATTGGGTTTCATGAATGAGATGGTCTTTTGAAATGAATTATCTTACGCTCAAAATGAGCCCTCGCACAACAAGTAACAAGTTAAAACAACGACTATGCTAAAACCATATGAACCACGTCAATCGTTTTCTATCCATGTAAAAAGCCGATACACAGAATTGGTCGTCTTCGGGTTGATTTTCATCATGCTCGTGGCGGCGATGTTTCTGCTCAATTATTTCCTTTCAACCAAAAGCAGTGATGATGCCGCGCAAACCTTCTGCGCCAATCGCACCGAACGGGCTTGGCAACGCGCTGTCAAAAACTTGACCCTGTTCAACATTGGCTTTTATGGACAAGATGACTCCCTGCTCAAAGCCTTTTACGGCTATAAAGAAAATATCAAACGCTTCGATTTGCTTCTAAACGCGCTCGAAGCGGGCGGCGTGATTACTGCCGATGCAGATAAGGTCGAAGTAGTGCCCATCAACGACGAGGAGACAAAGGAAATTTTCCTGCGATTAAACGCGCTGTGGCGAGACGGTAAAAGCGATTTCTTGATGCTCTCTGACATGAACCCGAGAATGATAAGCACTGCCGTGCTTGACCGATGTGTCGAATACGCCATTAAAAAAGATGACGAAATCCTCGATTCGCTTTCTTTGCTTATCATCAAGCTGTCTGAAAATTCAAGCCAGAGATTAAAACAGGCTCAGCTGGTGCAAGTCGGCGCATTGCTCATTTGCGTGGTGATGTTCATCGGAATGGCGATTCGCTTAACAATTTCACTGCGACGAAGCGACGCGATTATTGAAGCCCGCAATCGCGAACTGATGGCACAACGCGACGAACTGGCGCGAGAAAAAGAAACTATCGAACAACTCTTAATCGACCTCACCAACACACAAGCCCAGCTTATTCAATCCGAAAAAATGGCGTCGCTTGGGCAAATGGTTGCTGGGCTTGCTCATGAAATCAACACGCCGCTGGGCTTCGTCATGACCAACGTCGGCGTTATTGACCGCAACATCGGGCTGTTCAACGAAGCCATCATGCAAACCAGCGAACTTGTCTCAATGCTTGAAAACGGCGACCTCAACGACGCCCTTCAAAAACTTGAAGACACCAAGTTTGCCTTGCAACGCCTCTTCGAGCTCAATCTGCTTGAAAAAACAAAGAACCGCATCAATGAAGCCACCATCGGGCTTGAGCGCATCAGAGAGTTGATTATTAATCTCAAAAATTTCTCGCGATTAGATGAAGCCCAAATGAAAAAAGTCAATTTGAAGGAAAGCATTGAATCCGCCTTGCTTATTGCCTACAACCTCATTAAGTATAAAGCCGAAGTGGAAACGCATTACGAAGACAATCTCGCCGTCGAGTGCTATCCCGCTCAAATCAATCAAGTCTTTCTCAATATCATTACCAATGCCGTTCAAGCCATTGAGACATTTGGAAAAATCACCATTAAAACTTGGACGGAAAACGGGACAGCGAAAATTTCAATCGCCGATACCGGCGTCGGAATTCCAGAAGCCAATCTGACCAGAATTTTCGAGCCTTTCTTCACTACAAAGCCCGTCGGACAAGGCACGGGACTTGGGCTTTCCATCGTCTATAAAATCATTGAACGCCACGAGGGAAAAATCGAAGTTAAAAGCAAAGTCGGCGAAGGCACAGAGTTCATCATCACCCTGCCACTTCGTCAAGAAAAAATCCACATCGACCCCTCGCTCACCATTTCCTAAACGGGCTTCAAAAACTTTTTCGGATAGAGAAAAAAATTAAAGATGCATTTGCCTTGTCCAAGACTGCGCCAAGAAGGCGAAGGCAGTGAGACTGAAAAAATCCCACAAGTCGGAATATTATCGATATGCTTGTCGGAAAGAAAACTTGCAAGGTCGGTAACGGCGGGATTGTGGCAGAAGAGCGCGACGCTTCCCAATTCGTCGGGGAGTGATTGAATGACCTCCAAAAGCGTCTGCCTCAAGGCTTCATAAATGCGGGGTTCGGTTACAATTTTCTCAACAGGGTAGCCCATCGCATTGGCAAAGAGCTGCGCCGTCGATAAAGCGCGTTTAGCTGGACTTGAAAGAAAGAGTTCGGGCGCAATTTGCTTTTCGCGCAAAATCATGCCCATAAATGGGGCGTCGCGCAAGCCACGTTGGTTCAGCGGTCGCTCAAAGTCCGTCAGTTCAGCAAAATCCCAACTCGATTTCGCATGTCGAATCAAATAAAGTTGTTTCACAGCCTATTCCTTAAAAGTTGAAAGCGACTCTTTCAAAAAGTCAATTGCCTTGACGGGCGTGGCATCTACGCCGTTCAAAATCGAAAGGTAATAACTTACCCAATCGCCAAGCAAGATGAGCGAGAAAAGCCGTGTGAGAAGCGATTTGCCCTCGCTTTCGACATCAATCACATCGGAAGCATATTTCTTAATGATGGATTTGGTAACGCGCATTCTGAACGCGGTGCGCGGGTGGTCGCTCTTGTCATGAAGCATGATGACGGTCGTCTTTTTCAGCAAGTCTTTATACTGATTCCACCCGACAAGTTCATTGTGGTTAAGTTCGGGGAAGACGTTTGAATATGCGAGCATTTTAGCGTTCTCGCAGATTTGCCCTTTCCAACGTACGCCGACGGCACTGGTGAAATCGTCGCTCGTGTAAATGATGGGCAATTTTCCAAAGCACTTTTTGGCAAGTTGAACGGCGAGATTTTGCTTGTCTTTGAAATTGGCGTAGGCAAGCGACTTTTCTTTCAAGTATCGAGCGGTTTCGGCGATTTCTTGTTGCTTATCGCCGATGAAGCCAAACTTGGCAAGGGTTTGTAGCATTGGCACGAGCGAGTAGCCAATGGCGGTGCGTGGCGGCGCGCCCGACGGAATTTTGACCGTATAGTGCTTGTGCTTCAAGGCAAGTTCTTCAACCTTGCCGCCCGAAGTGATACAAAAGATTTGTGCGTGGCGCTTAATTGCATCGTGATATGCCGAAAGCGTCTCTTCCGTGTTGCCCGAATACGACGAGATAACGACAAGCGTCGAAGCATTAACAAAAGCAGGCAAAGTGTAATTGCGATTGACGAGAATCGGAACAGCGCACTCGCCCGAAACATAGGTGCGAACTAAGTCGCCGCCGATTGCCGAGCCGCCAAGCCCTGTAACGACGATGCTTTTAACCTTGCTCTTTGAAATTTTAGATTTCGCGTTGAGAATCGTAAAGGCCGTCTCAAATTGCTCATAAAGATTTTGAATCCGCAAGTGCATTTGCGACTTATCGACGGCGCGAATCGTTTTTTCAGAAATGGACATGAATTTGAATCAAATTGGATTAACTGCAAAAGATGAGTCTTCAAAAGCGTGATGCGAATGGCGGTCAAATGATGCGCGCAAAGATAACGCTTTTTGCGAATTGAGAAATAAATTTGCCGAGCAACAAAGTGGTAAGCCCGCCTCGCGTTGCTTGGAACGACGGCTTTGGAAAAGTTCAATGAAACTTATGAAGCAGTAACGGCGAGCGTGGCAATGGTAACTTTCCCCGCGCCGTTTTGTTTGAGCGTTTTGGCGCACTCGAGCATTGTAGATCCCGTTGTAAAAACATCGTCAATCAAAAGCAACGATTCGCCGTTCAGGCGAGTGGGGCATTCAAAGGCATTTTTGATATTCCGCTTTCTACCTTCGAGCGAGAAGCCCGTCTGCGTTGAAGTGTATCGATTGCGTCCAACAAGTTCTTTAACAGGCACGCCAATCACTTCGGAAACGCCCGTCGCCAAGCGTTCTGCTTGATTGTATCCGCGCTCAATTTTGCGAAGCTTGTGAAGCGGCATCGGAACAATAGCATCAAATTTGAAATGAGGTCTTTCACGACGCACCATTTCGCCTAAACGCCGACCTTGTTCAATGGCAAGCCGCGACATTCCGTCATACTTAATCGAGTGAATCAACTGCTGTAACTTGCCTTGTTTGTAAAAGCGATAGAGCGCAAGCGCATCGTCAATCTCGGTTTGATTCGGCGAGTGTTCGCGAAGTGAAGCGAGCATCTCGTCTGTAGATTCGTTTGGCAGTAAAAATGTGTCAAATCCATTTTGGCACTCGTGGCAGATGTAAGTTTCATCAGATTGCAAAAGCGTTTGGCAAACCGTGCAAACGTTCGGATAAGCAAGGTGCAAGAGCGGTCGCAAAAATTTTTCAACCATCATAACTCTGAAAGGATTTGAACAATCCCGCGAAGTGGAATCATCACCCAATCGGGACGATTGTTGAGTTCATACAAGAGTTCATACATGGCTTTGGAAAGTAAGAAAGTTTGAAGCAATCGCTCGCGCGCGTCAAGGGTTTTCGGAACAAACGGCGCATCGTGCGCGACTTCCAAATACGACTTCAAAAATGTGCGACTGACCTCGTGAAACCAAAGTTCACCGAAAGGTGCTAAATCGCGCACCGCTGATTTTGAGCGCGTTTCATCTTGAAGCAGTGCGGCATAAGCGGCGTAGTGAAACGAGCGAATCATGCCTGCAAGGTCTTGAAACGCCGGTCGCTTTTTACGACGCTCTTCGATTGGCCGCATCGGCTCGCCTTCAAAATCAATAATCACAAAATCGTTTCCTGTAAATAAAACTTGCCCCAAGTGATAATCGCCATGAATCCTGATTTGATGAACTGCAACGGACGACTCCATAAGCGATTTCAATCGTGCAAAAATTTTACTGCGGCGAATCAAAATCCATTCAGCAAGGTGTTTTGCCTCGTCGGGGAGCGTTTCAAATTTAGCGCGAAGCAGTTTGAGCGTAGCGGTTGCTTCCGACATCAATTCCGTTTGAATCTCCGCTTGATGCGCTTTCGTCAAACGTCCAGGCTTGAAAGCACGGCGACTTGATGAAGCCAGTGCCAGATGAAGTTCCGCCGTTCTCGTTCCCAATCGTGAAGCGTGCATTAAAAAACGTCCCGCATGTTTTTTCACAAATGGCAACACTGGCACGTCGAGATGTTCAAAAAACGACGAGCCAGAAAGCGTTATCGGCTCTTGATGCTGAACTTTGCCATAAAACGATTGCACTTCGGAAACCGTCAATTGCCACGCCGAGCATTTATTTTTTGTGAAGGTTTGCAGAAGCGCGAGCGAAGTTGATTCACCGTTTGGCGCGACGTGTCGCATTGAGCCGATATACTTCGGCGCGTGCTCAAACGATTTCGTTTCAGTCAAAAACGCCAGCACTTCCGCATCGGGATTGAAACCCGCTTCCAACTTGCGATAAACCTTCATAAATAAATCCTTCCCATACCGAATCGAGGAGTTACTCTGCTCAACGGCAAGAACATTGGAAGTTGGAATCGTTCTGAAAAAATCGCTCGAACCCTTCTCAAACTTGAATGTTCCGTTTTGGCTTTTGAGCGTGCGCGTTTCAGAGATGCAGTCAAAAAGAAATGCGCGAAACGCATCATCATAAATCCCGTCAGTCAAGACGGCGGGCTTGTCCGAGAGTGAACATTCAGCAATAAGGCTTTTCGGATATTTGTGAGCAATCTTGTTGGAGTGATGGAGCAGTTTGAGCGAGACGGGAAGGAAATACCGCTCGGCGTGTCGGCGTCTAAGTTCAACTTCGAGAATGAGGAGCGCGAAGTGTGAATCGGGCGGAATGAAAACATCAACAACCCGTAAACGCTTGATGATTGTGGCTTTTGAGGCAAACCAGCGTTGGCGTTCAAGATACTTCGGAAGAATGTGGCGTTCAAGATGAGAGAGAAGAGGTGTTTCAAAAAGTTCAGAAAACGATTGAAGAGAAAGGCAAGGCACTCTGTCTGACATTATCGGTTTTTGGAAAATTCGTTTTCCAAAAGATAAGCGTTTTGAGAAGACTTTTCGCGATGGTCAAAGCAAGGTGCAAATTAGCAAGAAGAGAGAACACGGATGAGACGGATTCAGCAGATTTGCACTGATGTATTTGAAAGTTAAATCTGTGCAAACCCGCTCAATCTGTAAAATCAGCGTTCTAGTTCAGAGAAGATGGATTTGGCAGGAACAGCAGACATCACAAGTGCCTCGGACACGGGTTTCACGAAGCGAAGGAGCAGAGCGGCAATGACAGCGACGCACGCCGATAAAACGCCCGCCCACAAAAATCCATCAAGTTCGCCGCTCGGCAATCGCACCACGAGCAAACTTGCAAGCGAGGCGGCAAGCCCCGAAAAAAGTTGCTCAAACGACGCATTGACGCTCATAAATCCAGCGCGCACCGTCGGCGGCACGATCGAGGTAATCAACGCTAACGCAGGAATGCGACGCGCCCGCGAAAGCGACATAAAGAGAACAAAGATGAACAGCATGAGCACAAATGAACTCGTCGGCATTGTGGTGAAAAGAAGTGTCAGCGGCACAAGCAAAAGGCTGATACTGAAAAAGAGTGTCCATTTGCCGAAGCGGTCGGAAAGCCAACCCGTCGGATATGAAATCAAAAACGTCAACATGCCGCCGACTATGTAGAGCAAACGAATCTCGGAATCTGAAAGCCCACGATTGCTGGCAAGAAACGGATTGATAAAAGGAATCACGGCGTAACTCGCCGTCGCAATGAGTGCCGTAACAAGGAATGCTGAAAAGTTGCTTCGCGACGTGAGAATCAATTTGGCTTGTTCGGAAATTTTTTGAAGCGCGAAGTTTGAAGAAGTATGAGCCGAAAGATGTCCGCGCATTTGAGGCAAGCCGAAGAGCAACGCCGTCCACACAAGAAAACTCAAAAGCGCGTTGAAGTAGAAAATCGCGTTCCAACTAAATTTTTCAGCGAGAAAAAGTCCAAGTGGAACGCCGACGACGGAGGCAATCGCAAACGAACTCAATACCGTGCCGAAAGCCACGCCTTGATGCTCTGGCGCGATTTCATCGCCGATGATGGAAAAAATCGTCGCAACCATTAAGCCGCCGAATGCGCCTGCAATCACCCTTGCAACAATCAATGCCATTGCTGACGGCGCAAGCGCGCACAGCAATAGCGACAACGCAAATCCGCCATAAAGCAAGAGCAATGCACTTTTACGATTGAATCGGTCGAGATAAAACGCGCCGAAAATTCCGAACACGCTCGCGCTCAAACTATACGCCGAAACCAGCGTTCCAAGTTCGCGCGTTGAAGAATCAAACGCCTTTACAAAGGCTTGCGTCAAAGCGGGCATGATCATGTAGTCGAGCATATAAGTCAAATAAACTGCCGAGAGCAAGAGCAGAAGCGAGCGCATGGGCATTGAATTGATGTTGAAGTGCTACAAACTTACGCTGGTTGAAACCGTCGCTTGGCGTTGCAGAACTGTGCCGCCGAAAATTTGATAGTGCCGTCGATCAAGCGCATTGAAGACGTTGAAGCCGATTTTCCAACTGCGCGTAACGAAGTAACTGCCGTTCAAGTTGAGCACAGCGTAAGTTGGCACAAATCCTTCTTGAACGCCGGCGAGCCAAGGAAACCCTTCAACATAGCGCAAGTTCGCCGAGACGTCAAACTTGTTTGGTTCAGTATAAGTCGCGCCAATGTTGAGGCGGTGCGGCGACGTGTTCGGAAAAATCGGTTGCGACGGAACGGCGTTTTCTAAAACTGATGCGCTGAGATAGGCATAATTCGCAGTGAGCAAAAGGTTATCGGTCGCATAGTAATTTAAGCCGAGTTCAAATCCAACCTCTTGAATCAATCCAATGTTCACCGTTGTTTGCACGAGCGTCGGACGATTTTCAGCAATCACCAATTCAACAGGGTTGATGCGCGCGGCTTGAATACCTTCCGACAAGCGGCGATTAACAAACTCATTGATTTCAGGCGTTGCGCTATTGTAGCGATACGGCGTAAAAACGAGCGGCGCATTCACGCTCAAAGGCGATGAAATAAAATTGCGGCGACGATTCAAATACGCATCAACCGTAACGAAAAGCGATTTTGAAAGCACGCCCTTGTATCCAACCTCAAACGATAAGGCTTCTTCGGGCTTGATGTTCGGATTGCCAAGCGAGAAGCGGTGGAGCGATGAAAATTGAAGCGTATCGGAAACGCCAAGCGAAATCAATGAATCGTTGATGGCGCGAACCGTTGAGGCAAGATTGATGGGTGCGCCAAGCTGCGAGCGACGGAAAAAATCCGGGTAACTCGGACGCAAGAACGCTTGATTGACCGTAAAGCGGAACGTGTGATTTTCAAACGGCGAGTAAACCAGCGCGGCTTTCGGAGAAACTTTTGTTTCAATCAAAGTTGAAAAATCAACGCGTGTTGCGCCGACGAGTTGAAGGTTTGGAAGAAGGTTGTATTCGAGTTGTCCGTAAATGCCCGTGAAAGTGTTGTGTAAGTTGTTGCGTGTGAGCGAATTGGCACTAAGCAAGGGCTGTGCGCCAGAGACGACGGTTTCAATGCGTTGCCATTGATGCGAAATGCCTGCAATCGCGCGAAGCCGGTTGTTGAAGTAAGAATCATTGACTTGAATTTCGGTGGTGATGTCGTCGCTGTCTTCGGCAGAATTTGCGGCGGGCGTGTTCAAGACGGGTTGCGGGAACGGCGTGAATCGACGATTCCAAACGCTTTGAATGTTCAGGTTTGGCGTGTTGTAGGCAAGGCGCACGAAGGGTTTATTGACAAGCGGAATCAAAATGCGTCCGATGGTATTGACATAAACTTCGTTGCCGCTGTTGGAAATGCCGCCTTCAAGCGTGAGCCGCTCGGTGTCGCTGAAATCGTAATCACCGCGAAGTGTAAGCACATTGTTGAAGTTGTCGAGCCACTCGTCGCGAAGCGGTCGGCGGTCAATGCCGAGTCCCGGATATTCCAAGCGTCCGCCTGTTGTGGTGTCGCGAGAGACGAGCGTGATATTGCGCATGCGTGCAAATCCGCCGTTGAGTTTGAAGGCAAATTTGCCGAAGGCTTGCGCGTGTCGGAACTCGCCGCGATACGTGTTCCATTCGCCAAAGGTGAATGCGGCGCGTGTGCCGAGTGCATCGCGAGGTGCGAAGGTTGTAATGTTAATGACGCCGTTGTAAGCGTTTGTGCCGAAGAGCGCAGAGCCTGGTCCGCGCACGACTTCAATCTGCTGAACATCGGAAAGTGTTGTGGCTAAGGAGTTCCACTCTTGCAGGTTGAGAAGCGGTGTGGAAGGGTCGCGCCCGTCAATCAAGACGAGAACGCGGCGATTGATGGAATTATTGAACCCGCGCGTGTTGATGTTGAAATCATTTGCACCGGATTGCACAACATCGATGCCCGGCTGATGCTCCAAAACTTTGCCAAGTTGCCCGTGAATTGCGCCGCGTTCCAACTCCGCCGGCGTAATGACATTGACGGCGGCGGGGGCTTCGGTCAGTTTTTGCTTGCGGCGCGACGCGCCATAAACGACAATATCTTGCGCTTTGACGGCTTCGACTTCGAGAACGAAATTCGCGACCGTTTCTTCATTTGGCGAAAGCCCAATTGTTTGCTCAATGCGTTTGTATCCAACGCCTGAAACGACGATGGTTTGCGCGCCCGCAGGCAATTTTTCCAAACGGTATGTGCCGTCGACTTTCGTAACCGTTCCGAGTTTCGTGTCTTTGATGAAAACCGATACGCCGATTGCGACATCGCCGTCGCTCGTGGTAACGCGACCTTTGAGCGTCGCAGTTTGTGAGTAGCCGTGAAGGCTTGTAAAAACAAGCAACAAGAGACAGTAAATCTTTTTCATTTCTTTTTACGGTTGGAGTCTTTGGATTTGAGAAAACCTTGTTTGAGACGTTTTTCGGTTTTAGGAGAAACCACTTTGCGAAGTGCGTTAGTCATCAAGCCTGCGCCGATGAGCGATTGACGAAATTTGTAAGCATCAAGAAGTGAGTATGATTTTCCGTCCAATATCCATTGGAGGAAAACGCCGTCCGACATCGCCAGTTCAAGCCGCGTGAACGATTCCACATCAACCTCAACGAAGAGTTTAAGTTTGATGAGTTCTTTGGCGACTTTTCCGCCGAGTTCCGAAAGGCGCGATTTCATTTCGCGAATCCGATTTAAGAAGTGCGGATTTTGTGAGCGAATCGCGTGCGCCCAAAATTCGAGCAAAATCGCGGCGTGGTCGGCATGCTTTTCGTAGAAGGCGACGGTGGTTTCAATCAGCGCGCTGGCTTTGAAGACGGGGTCTAAAAGTCGTTCCGATTGGCGAAGCATATCGGCTTCGTATTCGTCAATCCAAGAATCATAAACGGCGAGGAAGAGGTCTTCTTTCGTCTCGAAGTATTCGTAGAGCGTGCCTTTGCCGACGGCGGCGTAGTCGGCGATGTCTTGCATTTTGGTTTCGTGAAAGCCTTTTTGCGCGAACATTTGAATCGCCGCGTGAATGAGCAGTTGGCGTTTGGCTTCTTTGGCTTCTTCGGTGCGCGAGCGTTGTGGCGACATTAGAAAAAATTGGTTTTTTTAAGTTCAGTTTAGAGAGACGAAGCTTCTAAACGCAATTTGCTGGGAGTTGGTGTAACGCCCCATTGTTCGGCTAAATGAGGCGGAAAGTCAATGCGATAGCCGAATTCATCAACGTGATAATCCCACGCGCGAATGGTGAAGTTGCGAATACCCATCGTGTAGAACGGGTCAGCCTTTAAGACTTCTTCCAATGCCTCGCGGCTTTCGGCTTTCATGATGCAAAGCCCGTCGTCAAACGCGCCTTGTTCATTGATGAACGGTCCAGCGGCAATGAAGAGACCTTTCGGGATATTTTCCAGCATCCACTTGATATGTTCGCCCGCATGAATCATCACATCTTGGGCGCGACCTTCGTTACAGGTCATTTGAACAACGAAGTATTTCATCTTTGAAAAGGGTTTAGAGTTGAACGAAAATGCCAATGATTAAACCAAGAATCATCAAGACCCCGAACTGTGCGTGAAGCTGTGCGGCACGAGCGACAATCATCGGGTCAACATTCGGCTGCGCTAAGGCTTGAACTTCTTTTGAAAGTTTAATTGCCGCAGGCAAGGCGAGAAACGCAAGCAATGCAAACGGCGTCAGATGAGCGAAGAGCACAAGAAGCGGCAGTGAAATAAACGCGCCAAACGAAAGCACATAGTGAAACTTCTTCGCGCCGTTTTCTCCGAGCCAAATTGCAAGTGTGGAAATGTTTGCCTTGCGGTCGGCGGGAATGTCGCGCAGATTGTTGATGTGCAGAATGTCATCGACGAGCAAGCCAATCGGAATGGAGTAGAGAATTGGAAGCCACGAAAATTCTTTGGTTTGAACGAAGTATGCGCCAAACATCATCAGCGCGGCGAAAGAAAGAATCACTTGCAAATCGCCCAAGCCACGATATTTGAGCGAAAGCGGCGGCGCGGTGTAGAAGTAAGCGGAAAGCGCGCCGAAAAGCACAAGGTAAATGAGCACATGCGCTTGCTCTTTTGCATCAATGATGAAATACGCGCCAATCGCAAGTGCAACGAGGAACGCGATGAGAGCACCAATCGCCACTTGCTTCGGCGAGAGTGCACCTTGCACAAGAATGTTAAGCGCGCCGAAATTGTCTTTATTGTCCAGTCCCGTCTTGTGGTCGTAGTAATCATTGACGAGATTCGTTACGATGTGAATCGCCACGCACCCCAAAATGCACAAAACGAAATTCAGCACGCTGAACTCAAAATTCACAAGTCCTTGTGCGCGCATGACCAGCGCAATCACCGCGCCCATGACGGCGGGAATCACCGATGCGGTGAATGAATACGGACGAAACGCAATCCACCACGTTTGAACGGACGGTTTCGGTTGAACGGTAAGTTCCATGTTTAATCCTCCAACGGTTTAAGCGTTCATGAGAGAAGTTTCTAAAACTTTGGCGGGAAACCACTGGCGTGCAAACGAACTGACGAACCACTTTTGAACGTCGAGCCGCACTGGCGCGCAAGGCGTGTAGGTTTGATACCAAGGCATTTTTGCCACGAGCATTTGGCGAACTTTGGCTTCATCTGAATCAGGCAGAAAGACGGCTTCAAATTGCGCTTGAAGAAAATCTTTCATCGCGTCGTTTTGAGAAATCATCAATGCGCCTTTGGGGTTCGCTTTGAGATTGGCGAGCGTTTTGCCCGATTTTTCAAGCATCAAATAAATCGAGAGGTCGTCGGAAGCGAAGTATGCGCCCAGAATCCAAGGCGAGTATTCTCCGCCCGTCGTCGCAAGGCTAATGGCGTTATTCTGTGAGAGAATATCGAGAATTGCAGATTTGATTTCGGCTTCGGAAGTCATGATGTGTAATCGTGTTGAGTTAGAGAAATGACCGACTCGTCGGTCGGTTGTTTTAAAAATTTGAAACAATCGTGCTTAATCAAGCTGCCGCTGAATGAGACGATTATCTGGTTAAAATCGAGACCGCATACCCGATTGTCAAAAACAAGCCGCCCAATGTAGCAACGCCAATCGCTTGCGACATCGCAGGCTGATATTGCGAGAGATCTCGGTAATTGCGAGCAAGCGTTACCATCTTTAAAGACATTGGCGCGGTAAGCAGCACGGCGAGCGACCAAATCGGCAGGAAGCCCAAGAGTGTGCAGGCGGTTAAAAAAAGGTAAGCAAAGACGGTAATGAACGTCAGTATTTGAACGGCGCGAGCTTGTCCCATTTTGACTGGCACCGTGAACTTGCCGTTCTTTACATCGTCGTCGTGGTCAAAGATGTTACTGACGATTCCGACATTCATAACAAACACGCCAATCGGCACGGAAGCCAAAATCGGCGACCAATTAAATGATTGGGTTAGCACAAAATACACGCCGAATACGACCATCGGACCAAAAGCCAAGAAGAGCGATGTTTCACCCAATCCTCGGAAATTAAGTCGAATCGGCGGCGAAGTATAAAAGAAAACAACAAACGCGCCGAGTGCCGTCAATATCAAGACGGGCATTCCAACCGCGAGCAAGATGTAAATCCCCGCTGCCAGTGCCAGTCCCAAGCAAATCAAAAATGCGATCATAACTTGCTTATCGGTAATTATGCCGCGCACAAGTGGGCTGTCGTGAAACTGCTGGTCTTTATTGGCAAAGTTGCCGTTCTTATAATCAAAATAATCATCAATAAAATCTGCAGCGGAATGCGCGGCAATGATGCCCAAAAAAGCAAGAAGAAAAATTGTCCAGTCAAATGAGCCGTGCGAGTAGGCGATAATGCCGCCCAACATTGCGGGAATTGCGCTTGTAACGAGAAAAGGCGCGCGCGCGGCTTTAAGCCAAATGCCAATCTGTTCGGTAATCGTAAATCGTTGCGTCGTTGCGTTCATTGTAGTCGCTCCTTCGTTAAGAGTGAAAGTTTGTTAAGAAAAAAGAAATCCGATTGCAGTGAGCGTTCCGAAACTAATCAACACGGCAATCGAGCGCACAGTCGCCCAAAGGTATTCGTGAACTTCGCTGCGATTGGCTTCAACCGTTTTGACGACCGAAACGGCAAACGGCGCGGAAAACAGCCCCAAGAGCGTAAGTAACGGCAGGACTTGGAGCGCGACACCCACTATCAAACTGATATAACCTGCAATCAGCAATGATTTGATGACCGTGTTGCTCAGTTTTATGACAAACATATTTCCTGCTTCTTCGCGGATTTCGTAGCGCGCGCCTTTGAGATAAGCGACGACGGTTACGAAACAAGCAATGGGAATCGACATCGCAAGCGGCGCAAGATTGAATGCTGGATTGAGCGCATAATACGCGCCCATCATAGAGAGTGGTCCGAAGGTTATAAAAATCACGACCTCCTTATAGCCGCGAAGCATCAGCGGCGTGAAAAATATCGCAACCAGCCCGCCCAAAAGCGCAAAGAGCAGAATCTCGTAACCGACTTTATAGACGAAATACGCGCCTATTATTGCATCGACAGCCAAACACAACGCGCCCGCTAAAAGCGTTTTTTTATCCTTGAAAAGATTATCGGAGAAGAAAGGTCGCCAGCCTGCAAAAATTTTTGTGTGAGCATCGCGTTGGTCGGTATGAAAATTCGTTCCGTAGTAGTAGAGGTAGTCGCCGCCTGCCTGTCCGATAAACAACCCCAAGGTTATCAATGCAAACGATACGGTATCGAAATAGCCTTGGTGAAACGCGATTGCGCCCGTAACCATTGCGGGAATGATTGACGCGCTGAACAGCAAGACTTTGATGACTCGAATCGCTTTTTCTCGTTCTGGCGTAAGCACAACAGGAGGCTTCAATCCTCGATCAGCAGTGACACCTTGCAACGCGTCGGATTGAACGACCGAATCGTTAGTTTGAATAGTCGTCATTGTCTCAAAAATTTCGGTTAAAGCAGTTTGGCTGGGTTTAAATTTAGAACATGACCGACTCGTCGGTCGGCTAACAGAATGCAAACGTCATTCAAAACGTTTTCAAGCGCGAATTTTTTTAAGCCATTGAGGTGAAAATCGGGGAATAAGGCGGGGCGTGAGCGGCGCGGCTGAAAATGCGGAAAGGCAACCGAAACCGATGATTTAATGAGGGTTGGGCAGATATAATCAAGAAATAAATTCCCGCTCCTTGATTTTGACGACCATCACGGGGCAGTTGGCTTCGCGGACGATGGTTTCCGCCACGCTTCCACTGAGCAGTCGCTCCAAGCCTTTGCGCGCATGCGTGCCGAGAATGATGAACGAAACCTTCTCCTTTTCGGCAACCTCCAAAATCATTTTCTCAATATCGCCTTTGGCGATTTTATCGGAAGACTTTACGCCGCGAAGCGCGTCCCGAAAGTGCAAACGATAAAATTCAGCGAGCGCGTTCTGTTCAAGTTCAAACTCGCTGGGAATGACGCTAATCGTGGCGGGCGTGTAAGGTTGCGATTCAATCACATTGAGAAAAACGACTTCGGCGTTCATCGTGCGGGCAAATTCGCACGCATAGCGAATCGCATTTTCCGAGCAAGCGGTGAAGTCAATCGGGCAGAGAATTTTGGTCAGAGACATCATGGTTACTACTCCTTTTTTGAAAGTTCAAACTTGCGTAAGGTAAAGCGGAATCAAGCAAAATCAAAGCGAGGCGGGAAGTGAGGAGGCGAAGCGCTTTTAATCGGAAAGTTTTGAGAGGGCGGTGCGATACTCGTCGGGCGTGTTGATGTTGGCGACGACGTCGGGCGTTTCCGGTAGAATGAATTTGCAATCGGCGTTCAGCAAGAATTTACGCGGGCAGTTTTTTCCGCTCTCAACCGCTTGCAATAAACCCTCGCGACTCTGCGGCTCATAAATGGCGATGAGCGGTTCGGGCAAACGGTCATCGGGATTTTGATAGGCGGTAGCGACTTTGCGCATATCCCTCGCCTCAACAAGCATGCGAAGCGATTCGTGCGAAAGAAACGGCAAATCGCACGCCACCACAAGCCAAGCGGTGTCGGGCTTGAAATGAAGCGCGGTTAAAATGCCGCTCGTCGGACCTAAATTTTCAAACGCATCAACGAGTGGTTGAAGTTCGGCTTCAAGCGTCGGAACTTGTTCTTGGCGACAGGAGACGAACACCGCATCGCAAAATTCCGAAAGCAAGCGCGAGGCGAAAACGCGCTGTGAAACGCCGTGATAGTGAATCGAGCCTTTGTCGCGTCCCATTCGCATGCTTTTGCCGCCGGCTAAAACCAATCCGTAAAGTCCCTTCATCATGCGTTGAGTTTTGGATAGGTTGCGATTTCATTTCGAATCAAAGATTTGAGGCGAATCATGAGTGCCATAAATGTGAGCGTCGGATTAGCGTTGCGAGAAAGGGCATAGCGGGCATGCTCGACTTCGCGCGAGGCTTGTTCAAAATCTGCCGTCGGAAAATTTTGCGCAAAGCGTTTGACGGCGTCGGCAACGTCTTGATTAAAAATCTCCGATTCCGATGGTGTGGCAAGCGTGCGCGCGACATCTTGAAAAAAGAGTAGCATCGAGGCGAGCGTTTGAACTTGCTCGTCGCGACTTTGTTTGGTGAGCGATTCAATTTCGCGCATCAGTTCAAGTTGCTTTTGCGGCGAGAGCGCGAAGCGCAGAAGGTTCAAGGCTTTATCGCGGCGTTCTTTCAAGGCGGAATCGTTCAAGACTTTTTGCGCATAAAAAAAACTGCCGCGTGCGAATCGGGCGGCAAATGCAATGCTGGCGTCGGACTCGGGCGCGTATCGTTTCAACCCTTCGGCGATGAGGTCGGCGGAAAGCGACGCGAAGCGAATGGGCTGGCATCGAGAAACAATCGTCGGCAGAAGCTGCTCCGGTCGCGAAGAAATCAAAATGAACAGCACGTAGCGCGGCGGCTCTTCCAAAAGTTTGAGCAATTTATTCGCCGATTCTTGATTCATTCGCTCCGCTTGCGAGATGATGAAGACGCGCTTCTTTTCTCCCGACGGCTTGAAGACGGATTTATCTATCAGCAATTCAATCTGCTTCGTCAAAATTCCCATTGCCTTATCCATCTGCATCGTGAAATACGGATTGCGCCGTTTTTCGTCATAAAGCTGTTTTAATTTTTCAAAAGCCTCTTCTTGCTTTTCGCGCTTTGAACTGCTTTCGGAGATGTTTTCAAGCAGAACGCCTTCAACGGGAAAGACGAGTTCCAAATTCGGGTGCGTAAGGTCGGCGAATTTTTGGCAACTCTCGCACACGCCACAGGCTTCGGCGTTTGAGAGCGCGTCGGGTGAATCGCAGTTCAAAACTTTCGCCACTTCAAGCGCGACGGCTTCTTTGCCAACGCCTTCGGGACCGATAAAAAGATACGCATTCGGCAAGCGACCTAAGCGAATGGCGCGCCGTAAGACTTCCTTCTGTTTCTCTTGTCCGAGAATCGTTTCCCAACTCATAGTGTAGATAGGTTTGAGGGTGAAATTATGAAAAAAATCCGCGCCTCATCTGTTCAATCCGTTCAATCTGCGTGCTCTTAAAACGTGTGGTTATTTCAAACTCACAGGCAAAGTTGTAATTTGAATCAATTTTCAAAATGAATGTTTTTCCAATAAAACCTATCGACAAATGGAGTTCAGTTTAATCTTCGGAGCAAGCGCGATTGGCGTAGCGTTTGCGGTTTTTCTCACCCGCCAAGTCCTCTCCAAATCCAACGGCACAAGTGAAATGCAGAAAGTTTCCGACGCGATTAGAGAAGGCGCGGAAGCGTTTTTGAGTCGTCAGAACAGAACCATTTTGTATCTCGCCATCGCAACAGCGGCGTTGATTTTCATTTTGTATGGATTCGTCCGCACGGCTAATGAACACGACCCTGTAAATAATCCTGTGCAGTTGGGGCTATGGATTATGCTTTCGTTTCTTTTGGGAGCGATAAGTTCTGCGCTGTCAGGATACATCGGCATGTGGATTGCCATTCGCACAAACATTCGGACGGCGTCGGGCGCGTTAATGTCGCTCAATGAAGCCTTAGTGATTGCCTTGCGCGGCGGTGCGGCGACGGGATTTCTCGTAGTAACGCTGTGCATTTTGGGCATTGTGGGGCTATTTGCCATCATTCAAGCCGTCGGTGCAACGAGCGTTGAGAAAATTCCGCTTTTGATTGCAGGGTTCGGATTCGGCGCGTCGTTTGTCGCGCTCTTCGCGCAACTTGGCGGTGGGATTTACACCAAAGCCGCCGACGTCGGCGCAGACCTTGTCGGAAAAGTTGAAGCCGGCATTCCCGAAGATGACCCGCGAAACCCCGCCGTCATTGCCGACCTTGTCGGCGACAACGTCGGCGACTGTGCCGGACGCGGCGCGGATATTTTTGAATCAATGGCGGCGGAAAATATCGGCGCAATGATTATCGCTTCCGCGCTCTATGTTACAAATCGATCCCTTTTTGAATCAGCGGGCGTCGGCGTCTTGGGCGTCTTGCTCTTTCCACTATTGGTCAATGCCTTTGGAATGATTGCCTCGCTCGTTGGCGTGCTGGTCGTAAAAACGGACGGCAACGAAAATCCGATGAACGCGCTCAATCGAGGATATTATGTCTCAACCGTGCTTGCCGCCGTCGGATTTTTCATCGCTTGCAAGTGGCTCTTGGGCGCGTATTGGCTCAACTTCTTTTTGTGCGGATTGGTCGGATTGATGACGGCGCAAATTTTTGTCTATCTGACGCAATACTACACCGAATACGCTTATCGCCCTGTGAAAACGATTGCGACTGCGTCGCTGACGGGACCGGCGACGAACGTCATTGGCGGCATTGCGGTCGGACTTGAAAGCGCGGCATTGCCCGTCTTGACGATTTCGGGCGCGATTATCACCGCCTATTATTTGGGTCAAACTTCCGGCTTGCAACATGCGGGCTTGTTCGGAACCGCCGTCGCGACGCTCGGCATGCTCGGCACGGCAGCATACATTTTAGCGATGGATAATTTCGGACCGATTACCGACAATGCTGGCGGAATCGTCGAAATGTCGGAACAGCCCGAATCAGTGCGCGAAAAAACCGATAAACTCGACGCGATGGGCAACACGACCAAAGCCCTCACCAAAGGCTACGCCGTCGGCTCGGCAGGACTTGCCGCGTTTCTTCTATTCAGCGCATATCTTGACGAACTGCGCAACTACGGCTCGCCGTTGGAATCGGTCGACCTTTCAAAGCCCGAAGTCTTCATCGGCGGAATGCTCGGCGCGATGCTCGTTTTTGTGTTCAGTTCGTTTGCGATTCGTGCAGTCGGGTCGGCGGCGCAGTCGATTATCGGCGAGGTGCGTCGTCAATTTGCGTCGCTTAAACGTTCGGCGAGCGGCGAAATTGAATTCACGAAAGAATTTAAGCCCGACTATCGCTCATGCGTCGATATTGTAACGTCTGCCGCGTTACGCGAAATGATTTTGCCCGGCGCGCTCGTCGTGGTGATGCCGGTAGTGGTCGGAGTTTTATTCAAGGCGATTTACACGGCGAATGGCGGAGCGGGCGCGAAAGGCTCGGAAGTCGTCGCCGGCTTTTTAATGGTCGGCACGATTGTCGGTATTTTGATGGCACTCTTCCTCAACAACACGGGCGGCGCGTGGGATAACGCCAAAAAGTTCGTCGAATCAGGAAACTTCAAAGATGAAAAAGGCGTGGTGCATCGCAAGAAGTCGGACGCGCACAAAGCCGCCGTCGTCGGCGATACCGTCGGCGACCCGTTCAAAGATACCGCAGGACCGTCGCTTCACGTGCTCATCAAACTGCTTTCGACCATTACGCTCGTGCTTGCGCCACTGTTTATTTGAGGGAAAAAATTAAAGCGCAAACTGCACGCTGAAAATCGGTTGAATGGCTTGTGAAGGTAAGTTTCCGCCGCCATGTTCTTCTTCGTTTATCAGGTGCCCGATTGCCAAGCCGATGCTGGTGCCGATAGCCGCGCCGAAGAGCGTATCGGAAAGCCAATGCTGGTCGTCGTAAATCCGATGTCCTGTGGTGAGCAACGCCAGCGCGAAAAGTCCGACGGTTGTTGCGGGGCGTTTGAGTCGCACGGAAAGTGAGGCGGACGTGGCAAAGGCAATCGTCGTGTGCCCAGAAGGAAACGACCAGCGGTCATTTGTCCAAGAAAGTCCGTTGAAATCGCGCGCGCCTTTATTTTGGTAAGGACGACTGCGCCCGATAGACGTTTTCAAGACTTGTGTGAGAAGGGAAGCATAAAGGACGGATTGCAAAACGGCTCTGCCGGTGAGGCGCGTGGAGATGTTGCCGCTGGAAAGTCCGCCGAGATAAAGTCCGCCGCCGATTAAGCCTGCGCCAATCGGATTGCCATAAAATTCGCCAATGGAAAAGAGCGTGGTGAGTGCGGGCGTTTGGTGCGAGCGTGCAAAATGGCGCACGGGTTCGTCCAAAGTGTGAGAAAGCGCAGTCAGGCTTAAAACGCCAGCAACCGTGAGCCACTGCGACGCCGAGTAGCGAAGCGGCGAAGTGTAAGTGGCTTTTGCCTGATGCCACGACGCAGAAGCGTCATGCGAAAGGGTGTTTCGGGGTTGTGCCGAAGCTGTCAGGGCGAGCGTCATTGAGAAGAAAAGAAGGGGAAATTTCATTCGGTTACTTTTTTTTCGCTTTTGCTTTCGGTGAGGATTTCTTTGTGGCTTTTGTGGTCTTGGGTTTCGGGGTTTTCTTTGCTTTACTGCGCTTTTTCGGTTTCTCGCTATCGTCGGAAAATTCTGCGCCGCCCTCGTCGGGAAACTCTGGAACATCTAAATCGCCTTCGCCCAATTCTAAATCGCCCTCGTCTGAGAGGTCGACGTCGTCAAGTTCTGCAAGTGCGTCGATTTCGTCGTCGTCATCGACTTTTTTTGCCTTTGTGTCTTCTGTGTCGTCGACCTCTTCGAGGTTGCGCAAGACTTCTTGAACGGAGGAGAAGATGTAGAGCTGTTTGTGCAGCTGCATCATTTGCAGAAGGTCTTTGACGTTGCCGTGAACGCCGATGAAGGCGGCAAAGCCTTCCATTTCAGCCGTATGTCGGTGCGCGATGAGCAGTGCGCCGATGCCGCTGGAATCTATCGCGTCGACTTGTGCGAGGTCGAAGATGAGATACTTCTTGCCTTCGGCGACGAGCATCAGGACTTGTGATTTGAGGTCGGGGGCGATTGAGGCATCGAGTCGTTTCTCTTGAAGGCGGAAAATCGTAATGTCTTTCTTGTTTTCAATGACGAAGTTCATTGATAAAGAGTTTTTTGTCAAGTTAAATTAAGCGCGGTAATATAGACGAAATTTGGTTTAATGCAAATGAAACGTCGTGAGCTTGAACCCAATGCACGGGCAGTTGATGTTTGAAGAAGGTCAGTTGGCGTTTGGCGTAATTGCGCGTATGCTGTTTGAACAGTGAGAGCGCGGCGTCAAGCGAAATCTCTCCGTCAAGAAAGGCGAAAAGTTCTTTGTAGCCGACGGTTTCAAGCGCGTTGATTTTCGTTTGCTTGTGAAGGCTTCCAAAGCGCGTGTAAAGCGATTGAACTTCCTCCAAAAATCCACGTTCCATCATCTCATCGACGCGGCGGTTGATGCGCTCGTAAAGCACATCGCGCGGAACATCTAATCCAATACATTCAAATTCAAACGGGGGCTTGTGATGAAGCGCGGCTTGCAGTTCAGACATTTTCCTACCCGTTATTTCAATCACTTCAAGGCTACGAATTAGGCGTTGGGTTTTGGTGTGGTCGAGCGTTTGTGCGCGTTCAGGGTCGAGGCGTTTCAAGCGTTCATAAAGCGCGGTTGAGCCGAGCGTTTCTAACTCCTTGTAAAGACGCTGGCGCAAAAGCGCATCGCCCGAAGGCAGTTCTGAAAATCCGACAATCAAACTTTTGAGATAGAGCGTCGAGCCGCCTGCAACAATCACGTTTTTTTTGCGCGCAAGAATGTCCGAGATGCGTCGCCAAGCGTCTTTGGCAAAGGAAGTTGCGTCGTACTCTTCGAGCAAATGCCGTTCATTGATGAAATGATGCGGAACGCTTGCCAGCTCTTCGGGCGAAGGCTTCGCGCTTCCTATCGTCAGTTCGCGATAAATCTGACGCGAATCGGCAGAGATGATTTCCGCATTAAACTGGCGAGCCAAAGCAATTGCCGTTGCCGTTTTGCCCGACGCCGTTGCGCCAAGAATCACGAGAATTTTTTTCATACAAACGGTTTATATTCTTTCAGCAGTGCAGTAAAACAACAGAGGTTTTAACGCGGTGAATTTGCTCCTTTTTTTCTTCATGGCACTTCCATTTTTCATTCAAAAGTTTTTGCCGCAGTCGCATGTCGGCGGGAAGGTGTTGCTCAAAAAATTTTACTCGTCTTCTCTCGGCATTGAAAAGCATTACAACATTTATTTGCCCGAAGGTTATGAGGCGTCGCATGAGCGGTATCCCGTCGTCTTTTTCTTGCGCGGGCATGAGCGCGAGTGGTTTAACGCCGCAGAAGACGGTTCACGAAACGGCAGAACGCTCAAAGACGTCGCCGACGCCTTAATCGGGTCGGGTAAAATCGGAAAAATGATTTTGGTCGGCATTAGCACGGCAAGTTCGGATAACAGCGTGCCGTGTTTGGGTGTGAATATGCTTAATCCTCACGCGACAACAGCCGAAGGCATCGGCACAGGACGCTACGAAGATTACCTCACGCGCGATTTAATCTGGCACATTGATTCAACCTACCGCACCATTCCAAGCCGAAACAAGCGCGGCATCGACGGCTTCTCGCTCGGCGGATACACGGCGGTCATGATGGGCATCAAACACCCCGAACTCTTTTGCTCCGTTGGCTCTTACGACGGCACGCACATGTGGTATGACTTCAACGACCAGCGGCGCGAAGACGAACTGCCCGACGATTACACTTGGGTGCGAACTGATTTCTTCAAAGTCGCCTTCGGCGAACCGCGCGACATCGCCTACATGAAGCAATACAATCCGCTCAACATCTTGATGAACGCCACGCCAGAGCAGTTGAAAAAAATCAAATCCGTTCAATTTCACATTCTTGCCGCCGCCTACGATGGCGACAAAGGCAACATCGAGCGCGCCGAGCATCTCTTGGAATTTTTCAAAAAGAAAGGTATAAAGAACTCGTTCAGCAATGTTAAGCTGACACCAACAGCCCTGCACGATTGGCATCACGCCAATTTGTATGCGGAAAAGTCGCTCCAAAAACATTGGCAAGCGTTTTCAAAACCATGAGCCGAATCGAAACAGAACAAGACTTCGCCACATCGCACTTGAATGCTCAACATTCAGGCACAGAGACGATTGAGCAAGTTTTGGCGACATCAACTTCTCAATACGATGCCGCTCAAAAACTCAATCACATGGCAAAGCAACTGCTCAGGCGCGATGCAAAAGCCGCGCTGAACTACGCTCATAAAGCACGAGAACTTGCGGAAAAACTCCAACAAAAAGACTTATTGGCAGAAGCCTTCGCAAATGCTGGCGGCGCGTATTTTCATCTGGCAAGGTATGATAAAGCCCTCGACTACGGCTATCGCGCACTCCAACTCTTTGATGAAACCGCCGCTACAAACACGAAAGCCGTCGCACTGCAAGTCATTGGTGGCGTCAATCTGCATCTTGGAGAACACGACCAAGCGCATCACTACTTTCAACAAGCGACGGAAATTTTTAAGCGGCAAGGCAATACATCGGCTTTCAGTTCTGCATTGATGAACATCGGAAGCGTGCACTTCCACAAAGGAAATTATCAAGAAGCCCTCTCCTATTATTTCAAAGCCAAGTCGTTGCAACAAGCCACCACAAGTAAAGATGGTCTCGCGGAAGTTTTGGCAAATATCGGTGCAACATATCATGCCCTCGGCAAATCAGAAGAAGGAATTGAGTGGCTAAAAGAAAGTTTAGACGTGGCAAAATCTCAACAAAACATATCCGTTCAAATCACAACGCTCATCAACTTGGGTGAAGTCTATGCCGCAGTCGATAGAAACTACAAAGCCATTGACGCACTGTTGCAAAGCATCAAATTAGCAGAGCAAAAAGACGATTGTAAACAATACCTGTGGGCGGCATATCTGAACTTAGCCAACATCTACAAGAAAATTGAAAAGTATCAAGAAGCACTTCAAGCCTACGAACAATACGTTCAAATCAAAGAAAAAATCTTCGGGATTGAAACGGAACGCAAAGTAAAAGCCATTGAACTCAATCATGCGATTGAAAAAGCCAAACGCGACGCGGAAATGAATCTGGCTCAAAAGAAAATTAAACGGCTGGAAGAAATTGTAACCATGTGCGCATGGTCAGGAAAAATTCAGATGGACGGCAGGTGGGTGAAAATCGAAGAGTTCTTGAACAAGCGGTTCGGCATTAAAGTCTCTCACGGTATTTCCGAAGAAGAAGCCGAAAAAGTCTTCAAGCAAATCGACGAAGAAAATCAAAGCCAATCGGGCAAAAACAGGAAGTAAGATATAAGTCGCAAATCATCGGTAGTGCTATTAAAGTGTGTGTTCATTCTGAAACAGAGTCGAAGCTCACCCTGTCCCGACTTTGCCATGGGACGTCCCTCTCCTTTTCAAGGAGCGGGAAAGATTCCGCAACGCGCAATCACGGGTGAGGTCGCTCCACTTCATCGCTAAAATGACAAGCACAAGATTGTTACACGACTCAAATCATTAAACGCCCACATTCAACTAATGAAAATTTTACATACTGCCGATATTCACATCGGATACTCAACGCACGGAAAAGACGACGCAGAGCGAGGCATGAACTCGCGCTGGATTGATTTTGAAAACTGCTTCAACTTCATGGTCGACTATGCGCTCAAGGAAGACATCGATTTGTTTCTCTTTTGTGGCGATGCCTATCGCGACGCTTCGCCCTCGCCAACCGAACAGCGCATTTTCGCAAGAGCCATTCGACCGCTCCTCGACAAGCACATTCCAATCGTGATGCTCGTCGGCAATCATGATTTCCCCGTCTCGTTTGGCAAAGCCAGCTCCATCAACATTTTCGGAGAATTGTCAAACTCTGTTCACATTTTTGAAAGACCCGATACCAAAGACATTGAAACCAAGTCGGGAAAAATCAGAATCGTTGGAATGCCATGGGCAAATCGAAGCCGACTCTTCGCACGCGAAGAATTTGCAAAATTGACGACGCAAGAACTCCGCGACAAAATGCTGGAAATCTACACGGGCAAAATTGAGTTAGAAGCGATGCGAATTAGAAAAGAGGCTCTGACCTATCCTGCCATTCTTGCCATGCATGCGCATGTTGACGGCGCAGAATTGACCGAAGGCTCGGAAAGAAAAACCATTGAATCGCGCGACATTATCATTCCGCTTTCGCAAATCGCGCGACGCGAATTTTCTTACGTCGCCTTAGGACACTTTCATCGCCATCAAAATTTGAACGCTGGAGGCGAGCCGCCCGTCGTCTATTCAGGAAGCATCGAGCGCATTAGTTTCAACGAACTCAATCAACCCAAAGGCTTCGTGCTGGTCGAGATTGACGAGAAAAAACGCGCCACTTACAAGCATATTCAAACGCCCGCACGAAACATGGTTTCAATCGAAGCCGATGTGCGCTTTTCCGAAAGACCATTAGAAACAGTTAAAGAGAAAATCGATAGAACGAATGTCAAAGACGCCATCGTGCGTGTCCGAATCAAATGCAAAGCCGAGCAGAAAAAAGACCTCGATTTGACAAAAATCCGAGAGCAATTAAAAGACGCCTTCATCGTATCAGAAGTGAAAATTGAATCCGATGAAGTCAAATCCGATAAGGGCGAAATCAAACTCGAGTATCTTACGCCCGAGCGAATTTTAGAGACCTACATCGATAGCCGAGACGACCTCAGAGACAAAAAGCAAAAACTGCTTCAACTTGCCAGAGAATTAGAAGAATCCGACCGCGACTGATGATTTTTCTCAATCCAGCCATTCTAATCGGTTTGCTTGCCGCCAGCATTCCGATTCTCATTCACCTACTCAATTTGAGACAGCGTCGGCGTATAGAGTTCAGTTCGCTGATGCTCTTGAAGCAAGTTCAAACGAGTGCGCTCAAACGCTTCAAGATTCGCGAGTGGATTCTGCTTGCGATTCGCAGTCTCATCATTTTCTTTTTGGTCGCAACCTTTTCAAAGCCTGTGTTTCCCTCACTTCAAGCGGGGAGCGGCTTTTCAACGCAGACGAAGACCAGCGCGATGATTCTCCTCGATGTCTCGCCGTCGATGGCGTATCGAGATGCGTTTGGGAACGATGTGTTTCGTCAGGCGAAGTCGGCGGCGTTGCGCGTGCTGGATTACTTTTCGGAGAGCGACGAGATTTTCATTGTCTTTACAAATTCGCTTCAAGAGCCGATAGCGCAAAGCGCGTCGGAAGCCAAAAAGACAATTGCGCAAGCGAGCGTTGCGACGTTTGGATTGCCGCTTCAAACCTGCATTGAAAAAGGCGCGACGTGGCTTCAACGGTCAACGCATTTAAGCCGCGAACTGTATGTCATCTCCGACTTTCAACGCACAGGCACACTCACCAGCGATAGCCTCAAACTGAACGCACAAGGGATTAACTTTTTCTTTATTGATGTTGCGCCGAAAAAGCAAGAAAACATCGGCATTGGCGACGTGGAAGTTTTGACGAAGGTGTTTGAACCGCAAAAGCTGATTCGCGTGAAAGTCTCCGCAGTCAAAACAGGGGAAACTGCAAAAGAAGTCGAAGTGAAGTGGGCGTTGAATCAAAAAATTGCGGCGCAAGGCGCGATTCAATTCGATGTGCAGTCCGTCGGCGAAACCGTGCTCACCGCCTTGCCAACGCGGACGGGATTTCTTTCAGGCGAGCTCGAACTGCCCAAAGACAACCTCGAGCTCGACAACAAACATTATCTCGCGTTTCACATTCCAGAGAAACTGCGCGTCGGCTTGGCATACAGCGACGAGCGCGAGTGTTTCTATGTGAAACTTGCGCTGGAAAGTTTTTTCGAAGGCAAATTTTTTGAACTGACGCTTGTGCCTGAATCCTTGCTCGACAGCCGAAGTTTCGCCTCGTTTGACGTGCTGATTTTGTGTGGCGTCAAAAACCTTTCATCAAGCACGATTCAAAAAACGGCAACCTTCGTCGAGCAAGGCGGAGGACTGATTCTTTTCACGCCCATAAACGTGTCGCTCAACGCCTACAACGACTTGCTCAAACGGCTCGGCGGCGGCGAACTCAAACCGCTTATGCTCTCACAACCGACGGCGATTGATAATATCGAAGTGCAACACCCGATTTTTGAAGGCATCTTCGCCACGAAGCAAAAATTGCAATCGCAATTCGCAACGTCGGAAAGCGGAATCGCAACGATTTTCAAAATTAACGACTACCTAAAATCGCCCGTAGAATCAAGGGTTTTGGGCTATCAAGCGAATAAAAATTTTCTCACCACGTCGCGCTTCGGAAACGGTGCGTTCATTCTTTGTCCAACCGTGCCGACGCAAGAGGCGACAAACTTCATTCTGCAACCGCTCTTTGCGCCGCTTCTTTATCGTGCGATTTTTACCGCCGCTGCCGCGACGCAGTCAAAAAACGAATTGTTCATCGTCGGCGAAGAGGCGAGTCTCGCATTGCCGTCGAGCGTTTCGGCAAGCGACGAACTGCGCGTCGAAAAGCCGAGCGGGAAAGTGGTGATTCCAACGGTGCAATTTCGCACAGGCACGTCGCGGCTTTTTATCGCGCCCGCACTTTACGACGAACTCGGCGTTTATCGGCTCTACAAAACCATTGGCGATGAATCCATCACGCTGGCAGAGTTTGCTATGAATCTTTCACCAAAAGAATCGTGGCTTGAAAAAATAGAGTTCAACACGCTCAAAGAACTGTTGCGCAAAGCAGGCGTGGAAGAAGCGCGTCTTGCCTTTGCCGACGCATCGGAAAAATTCGATGAGGTGTCGGAAATGATTTCAGGCTCGCGCTATGGATTAGCAATCTGGAAACCCTTGCTGCTTATCGTCGTGCTACTTTTAGTGGCGGAAAGCATTTTAGGAAGAAAAACCGAAGCATGAGATTGAAACCCTAAATGCCCAAAACGACTACGCCTAAAACCTTATTTATTCATAACTTAACAGGCTTACAAAGACGAAAACTGTATATTCTGCCGTAGAACATTTGCAATTGAGGAGAAACAAAGATGCTTCACTACAAGACCTATTTTCTTGGGGAAGATAAGGCGTGGGTCGTCTTTGTGCATGGAGCAGGAGGCAGTTCGTCAATTTGGTTCAAACAAGTGCGCGACTTCAAAGCGCATTTCAACATTTTGCTGGTCGACCTACGCGGGCACGGCAAATCCAAAACCTTTCTGCAACGCTATCGCGACGAAGATTACACCTTCCGAAAGGTCAGCGAAGACATTCTCGAAGTGCTCGATCACCTTCACATTCAAAAAGCACACTTTGTTGGAATTTCACTTGGCACGCTCATCATTCGCACCATTAGCGAAATTGCGCCTGAACGAATCAGCACGATGGTGATGGCAGGCGCAATTACACGCTTCAACATTCGCTCAAAAGTCCTCATTTGGCTTGGGCATTTAACCAAACGCTTTATTCCGTATCTCTGGCTCTACAAACTCTTTGCGTGGGTGATTATGCCGCGCAAACGCCACGAAGAATCGCGCAATCTTTTTGTGCGCGAGGCGCGAAAACTCTATCAAGGCGAGTTCATTCGCTGGTTCAGAATGACCTACGAAGCCAATCCGCTGATGCGCTACTTCAACGAAAAAGAAACGCACGTTCCAACCCTTTACTTGATGGGCGATGAAGACTACATGTTTCTACCGCCGGTTAAAATGCTGGTTCAAAAACATAAATCCGCCGTGCTCAAAATTATCGCCAATTCTGGACACGTCTGTAATGTCGATCAACCTAATGAATTTAATCGGCTCTCAATTGCGTTTATCTCGGAACATTGTCTTTAATCGAGAGAATTAAACCGAGATAAACGCAGAATGAAATTTGTAATTGTTTTTATCATTGCCGTTGCAATTTTTGCCTGCGATGGCAAGCCGCCCGAAAGCATCGAGAAGAAACTTGCCGCGACTTCCCGCACGCCATCAAAGCAAGAGGAAAACTCAAATGCGCTCTTGTCGGAAAGATGGACGCAACATCCGATTTGGCAAGAGGGCACAGAAGAGCACGCCGAATATGATGTAGAGCGCATCATCAACGGAACGGCTGTCAAATGTTCTGAAACCCGTCTGACGCGAAAAGAAGCCTTTACAAAACAAGCCTACTCGGCAACCACCGACACCATGCGCACCGATTTAGTCGCTGTCATTTCACAGCATACCATCGGCAAAAGTGAACGCCTCTTATACTCGAGTTCGCTTTCCATCTTGCAACGCGACGCTTTAAAACTCACAAAGTATATTGCCTCGTGGAGCGATGAACGCGGCACTACGACCAAAACCGTGCGTCGCCTCGTCGGAAGAACAATGCTCTATGTTCACGCATGGCAAACCGATAGCGATGGCAAAGGCGATACCGAAATCGATTTAGCCAAAAACGACTTCCTCTACGACCAACTGCCGCTCTCGCTTCGCGCCCTCAACTTCAAAGAGGGTCAAGAGTTTTATTGGAACACCCTCTCCGAACTGCTCGAACCCTCGCCCGAAAAACCAATGCCCATTGAACTCAACTACAAAATTGAAGCCGTAGAAACGCTCACTGTGCCGGCGGGCATATTCAAATGTTGGCGCGTTTCCGTCAAATCCGCAGAACGAGAAGACCTCTATTGGTTTCACTCTGAATCTCCAAACGTGATGGTCAAAGTCCAAACCGAGCGATACAGCGCGCAACTCCGTAAATTAGACTACATCAAACGCAATGTTGCGATTTTGAACAAAGCCAAACTCTAAGCATGATGACCGACACCAAAGCGAGAATTAAATCCGAAGCAGAAAAAATTTTCCCTGAACTCGTTGAACTGCGGCGCGACATTCACAAGCACCCTGAACTTGCTTACGAAGAATATCGAACGGCAAAACTCATCAGCGAGTATTTGAAAGGCTTGGGATTAGAAGTTCAAGAGGGTGTGGCAAAAACGGGCGTTGTGGCGCACTTAAAAGGAGAGGGAAGTGGCGACCCCGCCAAAGTCGTCGCCTTGCGTGCCGATATAGACGCGCTCCCAATGCCCGAAGAAACCTCGCACACCTTTCGCTCCACCGTTGACGGAAAAATGCACGCGTGCGGACACGACGCGCACACTGCTTGCATGCTCGGCGTTGCGAAAATTTTATCCAGCATGAAAAGCGAGTTCGGAGGAACGGTGAAGTTCCTTTTTCAACCGTCGGAAGAAAAATTGCCCGGCGGCGCAAAACCCATGCTCCTTGAAGGCGTCTTTGAAAATCCAAAACCGACCGTCGTGTTCGGGCAACATTGCATTCCACAAGTGCCGGTGGGCAAACTTGGATTTTATCCCGGCGCAATGATGGCGGCGTCGGACGAGCTCTATTTCACCATTCGTGGTGTCGGCGGTCATGGCTCTGCGCCGCATCGCGCCAAAGACCCGATTGTCGCCACTGTTCAACTCATCACCGCGCTTCAAACCATCGTCAGCCGAAATATGCCGCCCAAAGAAGCCGTCGTCGTCAGCATCTGCGCCATTCACGGCGGAAGCGCGACGAACATTATCCCCAACGAAGTGAAACTGATGGGCACACTGCGCACCATGAACGAAGAACTCCGCCAAGAAGCATGGCAACGCTTGGAAGAAATCACGCACTATACGGCAAAAGCAATGGGCGTAGAAGCCGAGTTGGAAATTCGCAAAGGCTACCCAGTTTTAATCAACGATAAAACCGCAACTGAATTTGCTATGGCGTGCTCGCAAGAATATGTGGGCGAGGAAAATACAATCGTGCCTGAACCAATTATGGGCGCGGAAGATTTTGCTTACTTTTTGCAAGCGTGCAAGGGCACATTTTGGCAGCTTGGCGTCGGCAATGAATCAAAAGGTATTGTGCATAATATCCATTCCACAAAATTTGATATTGACGAAGAAGCACTCTTGATTGGCGCAGGCTTCACAAGTTACCTCACCTACAAATACCTGACCGAAAACCAAGCGGGGAAGTGAGACCAAAATAATTTATATGCATTTTCGGCGACGGTGCTACGAGCCGAAAAGCCAGCTGTGTCGATACGAGGCGGGCTGACAGGGGAGCGTCCTATACAAAATGGATTAAAATAGCATAGTCAAACGTCTTTCGGCTTTGCGAAGGCGGGGCTTTTTAGCACTACCGTTCAATCGAAGAACTGCACTTTGGTTAAGCACTAAACTGTCATAGAAGCACGATACCCCCGCTTTCGCAAAACCGATGTTGGCGGTAGTTCTTCTTCTCATTCGTCCCAGTGTATTGCTAATTGTTCAGGTCTTGTTTGCACTTTCAGTCCGTGATTGTGTGTTTCAAAGTTGTCCGTGTCAAAGTTGCAAACCAATGCTTCAACAACTGTCCGTCTGTTCTCAATGTTGCCACCGTTATGATAAAAATGGTCTTTGGTTACTATGTTGAACCTGCTCCAAAACTTATTTATCATTTCGTTCTCTCTCCAGTCGTTATGATGCCAAGTTGAAAGAATAAACTTTGCTTTTGTTTCGGAAAGCAAATTGAATAAAAGTTTTTCGTCTTGCTCTGTCCAGCCGTTATAGTAGTCAACGTGTCTGCCGTAATATGGTGGGTCGCAATAGATAATGTCGTTCTCTGTTGCAAGCGGAATAATATCTGCAAACGATTTGTTGTGAAAAGTCCATTTAGGTTCCGGCTGTATGATTTGTGAAACTGTCGCAATCTGGTTTGTTATTTTAGTAATGTATGCTTTTGCAAAACGGTCAGGTTTTTTGCAAAATGGAATGTTCCAATTACCCTTGCTACCAAATCGCATCATTCCGTTAAAACCCGCTCTTGAAAGGAAAATAAAATCGTATGGTGAAAACTCTCCGCTATTAAAACGTGTCCGCACTTTCAAATAATGTTCGTAACCGTTATTCCCGGCTTTGCTCAATAACTCGCCTTCTCTTTCGAGATATTGTTTCATTAAAGGTGCAGTTATTGTCTTGTCTTGAATACCCTTGTAAAAATTGATAATGTGGGGATTTGTGTCGTTGAGAATAGCATTTTTGTAACCCGAATTAAAAGCAACTACACCAGTTCCAAGAAATGGCTCAATCCACTTGCCCGAAACTTTTGGGGCAACTTCCATTATCCAAGGAACTAACTTGGTTTTTATGCCCTGACTTTTTATTGGTGGAACGATTACTCTCATTTTGTTTTCTTGTTAGAATTTTTAGAAACGATTTTATCCCAAAGGTCTTTTCTGCCTTTGAACTCCAAGAAATCTTTAAGGGTGGTAATTTTGGTCGGCTTTCCATCCTTTACCATTGTAGCCGAGCCGTGATTTATCCAGTATTCGTCAAACCATTCTTCACCTAACTTGCTAAAAATTCCATTTTCATTTTTCAGGTCTTCAATATCGAAGATTGAACCAATATTTGCTGTATTGCCCGAACCTTGTTTGTCGCTTGCAATTTTCCATTTCTCTGCTGCGAAAAAGTCAAAGTCCTTGATTACCGAGGTAATGGATTTTAAGTTCTTAACTGTCGTAACCGAACGCTCACCAACCTTTTTGTTTGGCGTTTCATAATCTTCTTGAAGTTCCTCAACTTGATAAATCTCTGTTTCGGCAAGGTCGTCTGAAACATCTGTCCGGGTGTAAATAACGCCCAAGCAATAATGTCCCGTGTATTGATTGTATGGAAACTGAATGTTTTTGTTCTTATCTCTCTCCTTGAAATAACCACCGTGACTACCAAGCGTAAAACCTGCCGTTTTATCGTTTCGTCTGAAAGTTGTTTTTATGTCAAGTGCAAACTTTACTTCTTCATTGTCCTTTTTAACGAAAGTCAAATCAGGATACCAGTTTTGTTTTTCGGCAAGAATGATTTTGTAACCGATGCTGTCCGCAAACTGCAAAATTTGCGGGAAGATGTGTATTTCAAGGATTTTTGAAACGATTTTGGTGTCAGAGGAAATTGTATAAACGTTTTTGTAAACGTCAATAAAACCCTTTACAGTCCAGTCGCCATTGTCGGTAGAAACATATTTTTTGAGCTCGTCCGCAAACTTGTCAAGCTCCTTTTTGAAGTCCGATTTATATTTGTTTTTATCCTTTAAATTCATTTCTCAAATGTAATTAAAATTGTCGTCCGTTTTGCAGTCCTTTCAATGAAGCACCGTCATTTTAGAATTACCGCCAACGTTTTGGGGCTTTGCGTTCGGGCGGGTTTCGGAGCACAAAACTGTCAATACACCACAAAAGTTGATGCGAGGTAGAATGTTCAATTAACCACGTCAGCAGCTATTGCGGCAAACGGCTGTTGGTGGCTGGGTTTCTTCTTGTGTCAAAATAGTCTGTTACCATATTTGTCTTGATATTCTCTAAAGTCAGGTAAAAGTTTCATGTGTCCGTGTCCTGGTTCGTTTGCGTGGCATCCTATACATAAAACTTTTAAATTATAATCGTTGTTATTGCTTCTAATTCCATCAATGTGGTGAACATGTAAGAACTTTTTATCTTGTGATAAGTCTTTGGAACATTTTTCGCATATATAATGATGTTTCCTTTTTAATTTCTCAGAAATTTCTGGCCAATCATTTGTGTAATTATTTATTGGTGCTGTTATGTTTGTATGCCTTGGCCTATTTAAATCCTGATTTTTGTATTGCTGAAAGAACTCATCAATTTTAAATGTGTTGTGAATTTGGTATTTATTATTTGAGAATCGATATCCTTTATAGTTAAGAGTTGTCAGGCAGTTCATACAAACTTTAAGCACCACATCCTTGTCCTTTTCAACCCAACTGTTTCCATGAATTAAATTAACCTTGAATTTTCCGTTTGTATTAATTGAAGCAACATACTTCTCTTGAAGCAACATACTTCTCGTATGTCCTGTTATTTTGTGATTGTTTCAAAGTTCTGCAATTTGCAATATGAAACCTATATTCTCGGTCATATGTGTAGGGTTGGTCTCTTATATAAACCAAAATCGGTTGACCAAACAAAGTTAATGGCCCATTCTCCGTAGTTTCAATTTCAGAAAATGGAATATCTACTTCACCATTTTCACGTAATGCTGCACGAAAACCAAATGGGTCAAATGAATTCCAATTTGAAGAGCCGTCCCATTGAAGTAGTTCAGCCCCCATTTTTTCTCTCAAGCTATTGAGGTTTTTGTCTTGTAAAAAGTTTATCAGTTTCATTATTCGGCTGAAAGAATTTTAACGATACGTTTTTCTGCGTTTGTTCTTACTCGAAACTCAACTCTCCTTGACTTTTCCTTGTCTTCAATACCATTGGGTGCAACAAGTTTGCTTGAAGAAAGACCATTTGCTGTTAATCTTTCTCTAATCCAATCTTTGTTGCCGTCAAGTTTTTCGTTTCTGAGAACAAACTCTAAAACTTTTCTTGTTCTGTCTTGGGAAAGTTCCATATTGTAGAAATAGGCTTGTTCTGCCGGTGCTTCAAAGCTCCATTCGGAAGAAGTATGTCCTTCAATTCTTATTTCTTCAATATCGGTTTTATACTTTTCGCTTGTAAGTATTTTTACATAGCGTGGGAAAAGTCATTTAATATTTCCTTGAATTTTGGTTGCAATGTCGAACTGCCTGAAGCAAATAAAACTTCGGGTGCTTGAAACTTAACAGACAAAGTTGGTTTGTCAATTTCTGCGTTCCAATTATTAAGGTCATTTTTAAACTCAGTCATTAGGTCGTCATAGAGTTCTGTTTGAAGTTTGTTATAGGTAATGGCAATCTCTTTAACTTTGTCTTTTTCCTTTATTACATTTAGCATATAGCTTATCGCAATAAATAGGAAAATCATCATCAATACAGACATTAAATCTGATATTGAAACCCATTGGCTTTCGCTTTCTCCGTTTTCTTTAAATAGTTGAGCCATTTTTACTAATTCTTACGATTTGCCATTTGAACCAATTTTTGCAACTCTTGTGTTAGCGGTGTATAATCTTCTACAAACTTTTTAGATAGTGAGGTCAACTGACTACCTAAAGAAGTGAGTGCCTTATTTAGTTCTTCTGAAAGTTGATTGTCAAGATTTGTTAGCTGCTCGGTAATTCTATTTGCATTGTCTTTCATCAATTTTTCAATTCTAGTGTTTAACTCCGTAATAAGCCTTTGTTGCTGATCTCCTAATTGCTGGTAAGAGATTGACAGTGCGTTTATCTGACTATCGATAGCGATTTTTTGTGTTTCAAACATCCTATTGTTTTCTCTAACTGCTGACTGAACTGCACTTGAAAAATGTTCAGTAAGGTCTTGAATTTGTTTCTGAATTGTCGGGAATGCACTTTTTGCATTTTGCGACATTTCATTTATAGCAACAAGATTAGTATTGAGATTATTGAGTAATTCTTGAAGTTTAGTTGAAGTGTCTTGATAAACTGCCGCTTTTTTTGAAAGACTTGTTAGGACCTGTTCACACTCAATAATACCATCAAGTGTTTTCTGAAACTGTTCTGTCATTTGTTCAACCCTTCCTGCATACTCTTTCTGCCAATCAAGCATCTTTCCAACTGCGTCATTAAGTTGTTTGAAGTTGTCCCCGAACTGCTCATTGATTTGTGCGTTGAAGTCTCTCATAACTTGTGTAAGTGCGTCAATCAAAGATTGTGTGCTGTCAGCAACCATTTTTTCAGTAAAATCATTGAATGATTTATCAAGTTTGTCCAACCTGTCGGCATTTGAAGTTCTTAGTTTTTGAACTTGCGTTACAAGTGTTGTTTCTCCTTCACCTGCAATTGCTTTTTCAATTCTGCTTAGAAGGTTAATCATTGTTTCTATGTTCGCTTCATCCTTTTTTGTATCTGACTTTGGAACTTGTATGCCATAAACTTGTGGGAATGATTTTAATATCAATGAAGAAACAAGTCCTGCGATTGAGGTTAGAAATGCTGTCTTTAATCCTGTCAGGAGTTGAGGAACGCTGGCAGATATGTTGTAACATCAAAGTGAAGTAGTCCTAAAAATATTCCTGTAAATGTGCCAAGAATACCAAGCGAAACAACCCGTGTTTGAATGGTGTTTAATGTCTGAACCCGTTTAAGTAAAAATGGGCTGAATAAAATTGCTCCTGCAAATATTAGTGTCAGGTTGTCGATAGGTAAATTTTCCATTTATTATGTCTGTCTGTTAATGTTGTGTCTGTCCTTTAACCTTGCTGCTAACTCGAAATATGCGAAAGTTTTGTCGTAGTTTTTGAATTGCTTGTCGCAGTTCTTGTATTATTTTGCCTGTTGATGTCTTGAATTGGCTAAAATTCGCCAAAGCACTGTTTTTTGCTCCCAAGATTTGAAACCAAGTTCTCCGTCAAGCTTGATGAAAACTTTTGCCGTCAAGCTTTGAAACCAAGTTCTCCGCCAAGCTTGGTGAAAACTTTTGCCGCCAAGCCTTAAAGTCAACTCGATTATGCCTTATCGTCGAGTTGTTTTAGCCTTAAAGTCAACTCGATGATGCCTTATTGTTAGCCCGACTTTAAGGTGCAATTTCCTTGTGAGAAAATTTAAGTCTTGGCGATGAGAGAGAACAGGGTTTGAACGCTGGGGAACGGTGAAGGTTCAGCAGCGTTCAAACCGAATCGCGAGAAGTTTAAGAAAGGAAAGGCGCATTTGCAAACCGACGCACCGGACAACAGTGCTCTAATCGGTTGATGCTAATTTGCAAGTTCTAATCCTTTAATCGGAACTCGCCGAAAACGGGGTAGTGGTCGGAAAAAAGAAAGTCTTTGATGACATAGTAGTTTTCTACTTCCCAGTGGTGAGAGTAAAGAATGTAGTCTAATGTGCGATTCGGCAAGCCGGTGGGGTAGGTGTAGAACTGCTCGGAGTCGTCGTGTTTGACGAGATGTAAGCCGGCTTCGGCGAGAATGTCGAAGGTTTTGTCGTTTTTGTAGCTGTTGACGTCGTTGTCGCCGGCGGGAAATCCCGTAACGCGGCAACCGGGCGGGACGGTGTTGAGGTCGCCCATGAAAATCACCGGTACGTCGCCGTGTTTTTTGAGTTCATGGACAATGCCGCGTGCTTGCACCTCTCTATCACGCGGATTAAACGGGTGCAAGTGCGTGTTTCCAACCCAAACGACTTGACCATTAAAGACAAACGGCACAAGCGTAAACCCGCATGCGGCAAGAAACGCGATTCTGCCGGGCAAAAGGTAATTGATTTGAACCTGTCCGATTTTTTGCAGTTGCGAGAGCATTAAATTTTCATAGCGAAAGCCCGCGAAGCCGACCCCGTGCGCAATCACTGAGCGATAGCCTGCAATGACGCGGTAATGGTCGCGCTGTCGATACTTGCGATAGAGCAAATCGCCGATGCCGAGAATGCCGTTAAAAACCTCCTGCAACCCCACCACATCGAATTGATTGCGATGTTGATTAAGCCACTCGGCGATGTAATAGGTGTAAGCGCGTGTGTCGTGGAGAAGTTCAATGCGTTCGGCTTCATCAACGGAAGCCTGTGCAAGTAGGTAAGGAAGTTTCGGACCTCTGCCACGATGCGTATTAATTGTAACGCATCGAATCGTTTGGCGTTGAGACATTCGGCTTTGTGAAGCGTTTATGAAAAGGTGTGATAAACACTTGTCGGGATTAAATTTACGACGCACGAAAGGCTTTCGCTGTTAAGTTATTGTAAAGCCAAACGCGTTGTTCAAAGTTGTCGCAGAGCCTGATGGAACAATGCGCATGGCGATTTCTTTTATACCGTCGTCAAAGAAAAAGACGCCTACAAGTTTGCAAGCGTCGGGGTGAATGAGTGAGATGCGAATCCAAAGAACGTGGTATTTTCACGGCAATTCAAAACCGTGCATCTCGAATGAAAAACGCAAAAGTCATTGAGCCAGAATTTTTAGAGAACATCAATCCCGCCGTGCGAAAGATGTCGCCTTACGTGGTCGGAGGCGGACAGTCGGCACAAGTCAAACTCAATCAAAACGAAAGCCCTTACGACCTGCCCGCATGGCTCAAACTTGAAATCCTCAACGCATTTTACAGCGAAGCGTGGAATCGCTATCCCGATGTGTTTCCAAGCCAAGCAATTGAACGCTACGCACAATTTCTCGGCGTTCCGAAAGAATGCGTCGTGATGGGCAACGGCTCAAACGAACTCATCTACACAATTTTTTTGGCATGCGTGCGTTCGCATACATCGGTATTGATTCCATCGCCGTCGTTTTCGCTTTATGAAAAAGTGGCTATGATGCTTGATGCCGACATCGTCAAAGTGGCGATGACGTCGGAACTTGAATTTCAAGTGAAAGAAATTATCGAGGAAGCCGAGCGGTCAAGACCAAACTTGATTGTGCTTTCAACCTCGAACAATCCCACTTCCAAATCCATGACGATTGAAGAAATCGAGGACGTGCTCGCCAACACGCGCGCCCTTGTGCTCGTCGATGAAGCCTACATCGAGTTCTCCAAACAGCAATCGGCACTCAAACTCATAGAGCGGTATTCCAACCTCATCGTCTTACGCACATTCTCAAAAGCCTTTGGCTTGGCGGGCATACGAATCGGATTTGCGATTGCCAATCCGCCCCTCATGGCTGAACTCTTGAAGCCGAAAATTCCCTTCGCTACAAGCCGCCTTGCGGAACTGACGGTCGTCAAAGTGCTTGAAAATTATCACCTCGTTCAAGAAGCCGTTGCGGCGATATTAGAAGAGCGGGAGCGGGTCTACGGCGAATTGAAAAAAATTCAATCCGTGAAAACGCACGATTCCGACACGAATTTTTTTATTCTGGAATTGGAAAATCCAACAAGAATTTTTAATGAACTCAAAGCCAAAGGCGTGTTGGTGCGCGATGTGTCGAGTTATCCGTTGATGGAAAAATGTCTGCGCGTCAATATCGGCACAAGGGAAGAGAACGAGCGATTTTTAACCGCGCTAAACGAGATAATGAGAAATGAGTAATGAATAGCGGATATTATTCTGCGCTTCGTTCATCACACATTACGGCGTTTCAAGTTTGAGCGAAGCGATTGGAACGGCGACGAGTTGTTTTTCGGTGAGCAAATAAAGGTCGGAAGCCGTAACGCCAACGTCTATCAAGCGACCCGCATTTGCACCAACAAGCGAGGCGACAGTAGATTTATTGAGTTTCCCGATGAAACGAAATCCATTTTGTTGAACGGCGTCAAAGATGAACACACTGCCTTCATCGACGGTCAGAACCCACTCGTGGAGTTTACGCTCGCCATTTGGCAAAATCTGCACAACCTCGCCAGAGCCAAGCGCGACGGGCGTTTTGAGCAATCCCTTTCCAACTTGTGCAACAAAGTTTCCGAACAAATCATAGACGAAAAGGCATCGGGCACCTTCGTCGGAGACGAAAATTTTTCCTGATTTTGTGGCTTGCAAACGATTCGGTTCAATCAATCTACCTGCGCCACTGTTGAATCCGCCAAAAATGAATTGAATCGGATTTTGCCGCTGTTGCAATGTAGAGGCAAAGGTAAAAGGATTGATACGTAAGGCTTGTTGTTGGGCTTCGTCAAGCAAAAAAAGGTCGCCTTGTGGCGAAACGGAAACGCTGATGGGTCGCCACACTTGGGAAGAGAGACTGCCCGAAGTTTCCGAAGCCTGCACGGACGCATCGGGGCGATTTTGAAGGAGCGCGATGAAATTCAGAAAGCGATCGAAGTGCGAAATACGTTGATTGCCTCTGTCGGCGATATAGACATTCATTCCGTCGGTGGCAAGGTCGCGCGGCGAATCAAAGCCTTCGCGCTGAACGCCGAATCCACCGATGTTTGCGAGAACTTTACCTTGTGAATCCAAGCGCAAAATTTTATTCGTCCCTCCTTCAATCACGTAGCATTCGCCGAGCGAGGGATTGACGGCAAGTGCAATCGCTCTTTGAAACGAGGCAACCGTGCGTGCTTCTTGCGCGTGTGCAAGCGGGAAGGAGAAGAGGAAGAAGATGATGAAGACTATGCGGTTCATTTTTCCACCAATCCTGTTGTAGTATCGATTGTTGAAAAGTCGATGTACTCCGAAGTGGAAATCGTAGCCCCATTTTTGGGAAGCAAAACTTTGAAGCCGCGCGACGGCGGTTGCGGCAGCGATTTTCCGCGAATCCAAGGGTTCAAATACTTGACCATTTTGTAAGTCGTGCCTTGTTCAATTGCCCACTGTGCCAAGTTTGGAATGGGGGTGGTAACAAGAACGGAGCGCGTTTCTATCGGGCGATAAGGTGCAGTGGATTCGTAGCCATATTTGGCAGGATTGCGCATGCACTCTTTAATGGCGGCGATGCGAAAAACATAACGCGCCGTCTCGCGATTGAGCCAGAGGTCGTAGTAGTTGCCGGTTTGCTGTTGAGACATTTCGCCCGAGACGCCGCCCATGCCCATGTTGTAACTCGCCGCCACGACCGACCAATTCTTGAATCGCTTGTAGGCTTGAAGCAAATACTTTATCGCAACGTCGGTGGCTAATTCAAAATTGTAGCGTTCATCGACATCGTTATTGACGATTAAGCCGTATTCGCGCCCGGTCGCAGGCATAATTTGCCATATTCCCGCCGCGCCCGCAGGAGAGCGCAAATCCATCAACTTGCTTTCAGCGACGGCAAGATACTTGAAATCGTCCGGCAATCCCGCTTCGGCGAGTTTGGCTTCAATGTAAGGGAAGAAGCGACCCGCGCGTTTGAGATAAAGCATGATTTGAACCCGGTCATTGACATTGATAAGAAAATCGCGCTCGAAGCGTTCGAAGACCTCCGCGTCTTCAAGCGGAACGCGCTCGCCGAAGATATAGACCGAATCGGCGGGATTGAAATTGTAATAAAATTCAGGTTTCGGGGATTTGATGAAAACGCTCGTCGTATCTGATTGGCTCGGTAGTGTATTGCTACTCTTGTGGGTGAAAAATCCAACAAGAAGCGCGACAAGAAGCAACACGGGAATCAAAGAGAGAAGCAGTTTTAATCGATTGATGTTCATTGAGAGAAGATTGCGTTTGTGTTAATTGTGATTTGGAGCATCGCAATGTCGCGATAAAATGGTATCTTTGCAACCTAAAGCAAAATCTGAAATGATTGTCCAATCAATGAAGTAACCTTTGTTCATTGCGACATCGCCAATAAACCTTAACTCAATGCAGTATGGAAAAAATGCAAAACACCCGTAAATCTGCTGCTGCCTCCGTTTCCAAAAAGGACATTTTTGAAATTGTCATTTTAGTGGTTCTCGTTTCGCTCTGGGCGTTCATCGGTTTTTGACGCATCTTGCTCGCTCCACTGGTATCCGATTAACTTTTCTTGACAAAAACTTAACACAGGTTTAACCGTCTGCTCGAGAAGGCATCTTTAACTTTGTGTTAAGTCAAGATTTAATCAAACGGAAAACACGGAGAAAATTATGTGGTCGAGAATGCGTTTGAAAGTCTCGCAAATCAGAGCACTTAAAGAAGTCAGCAAAGAAGACCTAATTGAAACGCTTCTTCTTCTGCTTGCAGTGTTGATGTTCATTACGGCAAACAGTTGCCAGTTCTAATTGCTAATTCAGACAACAGCTTACCGCTTCGTTTTCATCAACACGTTTTTGTACTTGTCCAAATTTTCCAGAATGCGACCTGTGCCGCGTGCAACGGCGGTAAGCGGGTCTTCACCAACAAAGACGGGAAGTTTGGTTTCTTCGCTAATGCGCTTGTCCAAACCCTTAATCAGTGCGCCTCCGCCTGTGAGCATGATGCCCCTATCCAAAATATCCGCAGAAAGTTCTGGTGGCGTTGATTCCAAGCAACGCTTGACGGCATTGACAATTTGCCCAATCGGTTCAGCAATGGCTTCGCGAATTTCAGGCGAGCTGACGTCGCGCTGTTCGGGCAGACTCGTAACCAAGTTCCTGCCTTTGACGGTGGCAATCAATTCTTCTTCGAGTTCGTAGGCAGAGCCGATTTTGATTTTGATTTCTTCGGCAGTGCGCTCGCCAATGGCGAGGTTGTAAGTTTTTCGGAAATGTTGAAGAATAGCATTGGTGATTTCATTTCCAGCAACTCTGATGGATTCGCCGGAGGCAATGCCGGAAAGTGAAATGACGGCAATATCGGTGGTGCCGCCGCCGATGTCGACGACCATGTTTCCGAAAGGCGCATCAACATCAAGCCCCATGCCGACCGCCGCCGCCATTGGTTCGGCGACAAGGTAGACTTCCTTCGCGCCCGCGTGTTCAGCACTGTCGCGCACGGCGCGTTTTTCAACTTCGGTAATGCCCGACGGAATCCCAATCACCATACGGCGAATGGAGGTGGAAAAATCTTTGAGCGTTTTGCGAATCAAGCCTTTGATAAGTTCTTCGGCGGCTTCGTAGTCAGCAATCACGCCGTCGGCAAGCGGCTTTACGGTGATAATATCGCGGTGTGTTTTTTCGTGCATCTGACGCGCCTCGTTTCCAAGTGCGACGACCTTGCGCGTCGTGCGGTCTAACGCGACGATGGACGGCTCATTGAGCACCACGCCCTTGCCTCTGACGAAAACGAGGGTATTTGCCGTGCCCAAATCAATTGCAATATCTTTGGATAAAAAATCAAATAGTGCCATTGAAAAAAGTGAAATAAAAAATTCGAGACGAGCCGATGAAGTTCAGCGCAGATAAGAATCTGCTTGAAGTTTTGGCGGCAAAGATATGAAAATTCCGATGTCAAAACATGGTTGCCCAACGGGTTTTACGTATATTTTCAAACTTTTCATCTAACCAAGGGCAATTTTAATGAACATTCTCGTTATCGGAAGCGGCGCAAGAGAGCACGCGCTGGCTTGGTCAATCTTGAAAGACAGTCGCGTTCAAAAACTTTATCTCGCTCCTGGCAACGGCGGCACGCGCGAACTCGGTGCAATCGCCGAAAACGTCGCCATCAAACCGACCGACATTGACGCCTTGCTCGCCTTTGCCAAAGAAAAAAACATCGCCCTAACCGTCGTCGGTCCTGAACAGCCACTTGAGCTCGGTATCGCCAATCGATTCGAAGCCGAAGGGCTCGGCATCATCGCACCGACAAAAGAAGCGGCGCAATTAGAAACGAGCAAAGCCTTTGCAAAAGCCTTCATGCAACGCCACAACATTCCAACGGCGGCGTTTGAAACTTTCACCAACCACCTCGACGCAAAAGCCTATATCGAACAGCAAGCAAAATTTCCCGTCGTCATCAAAGCCAGCGGGCTTGCGGCGGGAAAGGGCGTCGTGATTGCCATGCACAAAGGCGACGCGCTCGAAACACTTCGCGCCATTTTTGAAGAACGAATCTTCGGGCAAGCAGGAAATGAAATCATCGTTGAAGAGTTTATGCACGGCGAAGAAGCTAGCGTCTTCATTATCACGGACGGCACGAACTACAAATGCTTCGTGAGCGCGCAAGACCACAAGCGCATCGGCGAAGGCGACATCGGCAAAAACACCGGCGGAATGGGAGCCTATGCACCTGCGCCTATCGTTACGCCCGAAGTAATGCAAAAAGTCAAATCGCGCATCATTGAACCGACGCTCCGCGCCATGCAAGAAGAAGGAGTGCCGTATCGAGGATTTCTTTACATCGGTTTGATGATTGAAAACGGCGAACCCAGAGTCGTCGAGTATAACGCAAGGCTTGGCGACCCCGAAGCCCAAGTCATTTTGCCTCTGCTCAAAAACAGTTTGCTCGATGTGCTCATCACCATAAAACAAGGAAAACTGAACGAAATCGAACTTGAGTTCGTGGACAAATTCGCCGCAACAGTTGTCATGGCATCGAAAGGGTATCCCGATAATTACCAAATAGGAAAAGTGATTACAGGGCAATGCCACTTTGAACTCGCCTGCTACACCGACGTGCGCGACGACGTGATGATTTTTCACGCGGGAACGAAATTTGAAAACGGCAAACTCTACACCAATGGTGGACGCGTGCTTTCTGTAACCGCCGTCGCCGAAACACTCGAAGACAGTTTGAAGCAATGCTATGAAGCCGTCTCACAAATTCACTTCGAAGGCGCGTATTTCAGACGCGACATCGGCTGGCGAGCCTTGAAGAAAAATTCCATGCCGTCATGAAAAAGCAAGTTGTTGTATTTAGCGGTGCAGGACTTTCCGCCGAAAGTGGAATCCCGACATTCAGAGGAAGCAATGGACTGTGGGAAAATCATCGCATCGAAGATGTTGCTTCACCTGACGGCTGGGCACGCGACCCGAAACTCGTGCTGAATTTTTATGCAATGCGCTTCGCAAAAATCAAAAGCGTTCAGCCAAATGCAGGGCATTTCGCACTGGCAAAACTCCAAGAAAAATTCCATGTCGCAAACATCACGCAGAACATTGATGACCTCTTGGAGCGCGCAGGAAATCAAAACGTGTGGCACTTGCACGGACGCATTGACCGTCAAAAATGTGAGCGGCATTACGACATCTTCGGGTTTCGCGACAGTTACTTCAACTGCGATTTCAAATCCGAAATCACCAAGCCCGTTCAGTGGGGCGATAAGTGTCCAAAGTGTGGCGCGCAACTGCGTCCCGATATTGTCTGGTTCGGCGAAAGCGTCGATATGCGGCGCGGCGATTTGGAAGACCTCATCGATACAGCCAGCATCTTTATCGGAGTAGGAACATCGGCGCAAGTCTATCCCGCCGCTGGCTTGCTGACGCTCTTTAGTGAAACAGAACAAAAATTTTTCATTGACCCCAATCCCGCCTACGAAGCCTTACGCGGATTTGAAGTCATTACATCAACGGCGACCGATGCTCTACCAAAACTCGTTCAAACCCTCTTGGAAACAGCGTAGCGTAAAATGAAAAAATCAATGTAAATTCGTTCCACCTTGTCGCTGCTGCCATCACTCAACTCAATGCGCACATCAACATTTCATCATTTAATCTCTATCGGTTGATATGCACCGTTCTGATTACACGGTTCTCATTATCGATGATAACAGCGACAACATCACGCTTTTAGAGCGATTTCTCTCGCGACACTTAATCCCGATTCAACGCATTGAGGTCGTGCGCAAAGGTCGCGAAGGATTAGAAAAAATTCGAACTGAACGTCCCGATTTCGTCATCGTCGGCGATGCCTGTCCCGATATGGGCAGAAGCGAATTGCTTAAACATATCGGTGAAATTGCGTCGGTTGAGACCTTGCCGACGCTCTGTCTTGTGAACGATGAAGCAACGGCAGTATTACAGGCACTTCGCGCCAATCAAATTGGAGTGGTCAAGAAAACGATGCTTACACCGGAAAAATTGCGCGATGCCATGCTCGAACTCATAGAGCAAGCCCAAGTCAGAGAAGAAAGAAATCGTGCGGAAACACTCTTCTCGCTCTTGTCCGAAAACTCCGAAGACGCTATCGCGCTTACCGACGCAAATGGCATCTTAGTCGCGGCAAATAAATCCTATCTCAATCTCTTTGACTTACCAGCATCAAGCATCGGAAAAAAGTTAGAACTCAAAGATTACGCCGAAACTTTCTCTAACGCCGAACATGCCGCTCTCTCAACAATGTATCATCATGATGAAGGCGGAAACCAATTAGAACTGCAAGTCAAACGATTTTTTGTTGAAGAGCGAGGCAAGCGTAGTTTCATGCTGTCCATTTACAAAGTCATTCAAAGCAAACTAACCGAGCAAACGGACGGCGATGTATTGCAAAGCGCATCTGAAATGGCAGACGAAACCAAACTGCTCCGACAACTCGAGAGCGTTCAGAAGCAAGCACTGCAGACGACACACGTCATTTTGCGTCTAAAAGCAAGGCGTCTTTCAAAGGGAAACTTTGAATCGCTTTTGGAAGAGCATAATCGACGCAAACGACTGCTCCTTGCCGTCTATGAGTGTGTGAGCGTGTTGGGTGCAAGTCTCAAAGTGAATACGGCGCAGCATGTCGAAAACATCTTTGAAATTTTTCAAAAGTCATCGTTGATGCAACCGAACATCGTCATGAAGTATGAAGGCGAAGCATGCTGGGTTGAACTCAACAAAGCGGTGTTTATCGGGTTAATTTTAGGCGAACTGATTACAAATGCGCTTGAACACGCTTTTACCTATCGCGGCGGTGTGTTAATAGTCTCCTTCTTCAAAGAAACCGATGAAACTATCGCCATGACGGTCAGCGACAGCGGAGTCGGTATGCCTTTCAAAGTCGATGCAAAACCGCCAGACTCAATGGGGCTGATGATTGTGAGCAGTCTAACAAAAAAACTAAACGGCAAAATGGAAGTCAAACGCCAACTCGGAACGACCGTTCGCATTTTGTTTCCTCAAAAAAAATTAGCCAGCGAACTTGTCTGAACCGTCAAACTCAATCAATTCATGTCAAAGAAAACAGTCATCATCACAGGTGGCGCGGGAAATCTGGGACGCGCAGTCGTGAAAAAATTTCTGGAACTGGACTATCACGTCGCGCTTACACTCGAGCCCGGTCTCCAAGTCGATGAAGCCTTTCGAAATCAAAGCCCGCATTTAGATGGCTACGAACTCGATGTAACCGATGAAGAAACATCAACAAACTTTGTCAAACAATGCGCGCAAAAATATGGTCGTCTTGACGCGGCGATTATGCTCGTCGGCGGTTTCGCGCTTGGAACGATTGCTAGTCTCACTCAAGCCTCGTTTGAAAAAATGCTCCGATTGAATTTTTATTCCGCCTTATCAATTGCCAAACCCGCTTTTGAAGTGATGAAAGCGCAAAAGGGTGGACGGCTGATTTTCATTGGGGCGCGCGCCGGATTGGATTTGAAGAACGGCGGATATGCGGTCGAGTATGGACTCTCAAAGTCGCTCTTATTTCGTCTTTCAGAACTCTTCAATGCAGAAGGCAATGCAGATGGCGTGGTTGCTTCGGTGGTAGTGCCAAGCGTGATTGATACGCCCGCTAATCGCGCTTCTATGCCGAATGCAAATTTTGATGATTGGGTGAAGCCCGAAGTCATTGCCGAAAGCATCGCCTTTCTTTGCTCTGACGCAGGCGGCGCGTTACGCGACACGATTCTGAAAGTGTATCATCGCGCCTGAAAACCTTTTCGCATTTATTAAAACTGTTAAATATCCACGATGACTCGCCTTTACAATTATTTATTCATGCTCGTTCTGTTCTTTTTCGCCTCTGAACTCAAAGCGCAACGCTACGCTTTTGACCAAGGCAGCGTGCGGCTGGGAATCTCACTCAACTACGCCAACTACGGCGGCGAATTCTATCAGCCCAATGTCACAGCACGTATTAAATCTGGACGTATCACCGAATTTGCGATTCGTCCAAATCTGGCGTATTTCTTCTTTGAACGGCTTGCACTTGGCGCAGAACTCGTGTATGCAACGGTTGGACAAAACGACCGAGATAACATCGTTTCGCTCTTTTCAGAAACCACGTGGGGCGTCGGAGGAAACATCTCATACTTTTTCGGGGAGCGACAAAGCCCGATTTTTCCGTTCATCTCGGCAAGTTATTCCTATCAAAGTTTATCGGAGCAAGATTTTGTGCGCAATCTCGATAGTCGTTCCACAGGCACAAGCCTGCGCGCATCGGGCGGAATGGCGATTATGTTCGGCAAACAAGCCTCGCTCAATGTGGAAGCCTTTTATCGAGTGGATAACCGACGCGTTCAAGGAGCAGAGCAAAGTCGAAGCGGCAACGTGTTCGGGCTGGAAGTGGGTGCAAGTTTATACCTCTTTTGAGCCAGAGCCGTAGTAGAAGCCTAATTCACGCTCAATTTCCGAAGGCAGAAGGGGCAGTGAAGAGCGTGGAATGAGAAAGGTCGAGAGGTTGAAGAAGTCTAAAAAAATCCGATGCGCGTCGACAGTTTGTTTAAGGTAGGCATGTCCCGACGAGCCGCCCGTTCCGATTTTCGTGCCAATCATGCGTTGAACCATCAGAGAGTGGCGATATCGCCAAGTGGCGAGGAGTTCATCAATATCAATGAGCGCGGTCAGAAAGCGGAACGGCAAATGAAGAATCGGTTGGTCGCGATAGAGCATGATGAGCAAAGCGGCTTTGAAGGCGGTGTAGGAAAGTCGACGCGTGCCTAAGCGCACAAGCTCGTTATGTTTTTCTTCGCTGAAAAGGGCTTCAAAATTTTCAAGCGTGCACGAAAGTTGGGCGAGTTCGCGTGCTTTCTCCTCGCTGGTAAGCGTTGGGTTTTGCTCAATGGTGTGGCGGTCTTGCGCGAGCATCGTCTCAACGGCGTTCTTGTAACTCTCCCAAAAGTCAAAATCGCCAAAGTTCAAAAACGGCGTGCGTTCAAGCCACTTTTCGACGAGGACGAAAAGCGACGGCTCTTGTTCGGATTGCAAGACAAGATGCTGGTGCGCGTCGGAAAGGCGTTTCTCGTAAGAGGTGTTGTTGAAGTCAAGCCGCGACTCGCGCTTCAAGCCGAGTTTGTTTTCTATCAACCGAAATTGAACGCTCTGAAAACCTGAAGCAGGGGAGAGAAAATCGCGGAACTCTAAAAAATCGAGCGGGGTCATCGTCTCCAAAATTCGAAATTGTTCAATCATCACGGTTTGAATTGTGGCGACGCGCGAGAGGCGCGAGACGGCGACGCCGATATTTTTTTCATCGACATAGTTCCCTAAAAACATTTCCCGCACAGAATCAATCTCGTGTAAAATCTGCTTGAACCAGAGTTCAAAAACTTGATGAACTGTGATGAAGAGCAACTCGTCGTGCGCGGGCTGTCCGAATTGCTCGCTACGGGGCGTTTGCGCGGTGAGAATTTTTTCGAGATGAAGATAATCAGCGTAGTAGGCAGGCGGATACTTCATAACGCTTAGGGCTTAAATTCCCGGCGATAAATTTTAGCGGGGTCAACATCAAAACGTGGTTCAAGCTTTTCACGAACAATCGCCTCGAAGGCTTCCTTTTGTCGGTGCTGAACGCGCAAAATTACGACATTCCAGCCACTTGTCTTTTCTTTGGGAGGCGGAAACTTGCCGCTCAAAGGCTTACCGTAGAAAAAGTGATACTCGGTATAAAATCGCTTGGACTTGATAAAGTAGTCGGTGATGTCGTTCCACATAAGCAATGATTTTTTCGCGCGATGAATGTTTTGAACGATGCCGTCGTCGGTAACGAGGCGTTGCTCTGACACCGCCGCGCCGATAAACCAAAAGAGACTGGCAATCAAATAAAGCGAAAACTTCATCACCGATTCGTCGTCACCGATGAGAAATCCAATGATAAGGCAGACAACTTGAACGAAACTGTAAATTGTTGGAAGAAACGGATAGCCGAAGAGCAAGCCGTGCCAAAGGCTTAAGCGGACGTGGGAAACGCGCAACCGATTGACTAAAGCAATCATTGCAAAGAGCGGCATCAGGAGCACGACCGCATAAAAAAAGTAACTTTCAATTACGAGAATGATATTTCTGAATTCGTCGCCCATCGTTTTACTACTTCATTTTTGTTCTCAAAAACTTGATTTGAACTACGCCTATTTCGTGAATTTTTTGCGAATTACAAAAAGCATGTGAAAAGAGGAAAAATTGGCATTGCACGCTCTTCCATCTTGTTGCTCTGTTGAACGGCAGTGCGAGACTATGAACGCATAGTCTCGTAATTCGTTTCGGAAAGTCAGTTTTGACGAACAACGGCGAAGTTGATGAAAAGCTCGAGCGCGGCTTTGCTTGGTGAAGAAGGGAAAGAAGAAAGGGCGTCTAAGGCTTTCTGGACAAACTTGCGGGCAGTGTGTTCAGCGTATTCAATGCCGCCATGTTCGGTAGCAAAGCGAATAATCTCTTCGCTGAACAGGGCGCGCTTCTTATCGCTTTTGAGGAGGGCGATGATGTCCTTGCGCTTCTGTGCGTCGGCATGTTCAAGGGCGTAGATGAGCGGAAGCGTGATTTTCTTTTCTTTGATGTCGCCGCCGACGGGCTTTCCTGTTTTTGAACTTTTGCCGAGATAGTCGAGTATGTCGTCTTGAATTTGAAAGGCAATGCCAATGGCTTCTCCGCACGCGCGAAGGGTTTGTTGCACATGAAGGTCAGAAGAAGCAGAAGCGGCACCAATTTCACACGAGGTTGAAATGAGCGAGGCGGTTTTATCGGAAATGATTTTGAAGTAAGTCTCCTCGTCGATATCGAGACTGCGTGTTTTTTCAATTTGCAACAGTTCGCCTTCGCTCATGCGCTTGACGGCATCGGAGACGATTTCCAGAAAGCGATAGTCATTGTATTTGAGGGCAAGAAGCAATCCACGCGAGAGAAGGTAATCGCCCATGAGCACGGCGACTTTGTTTTTCCAAAGTGCGTTGATGGCAGGCAAGCCGCGACGCATATCGGCAGTATCAACAACATCGTCGTGAATAAGCGTGGCAGTGTGCAGAAGTTCAACAAGGGCGGCGGCGCGATAAGTGCTGTCGTTAATGCCGCCGGCAATGTTCGCCGAGAGCAGAACCAGCATCGGGCGTGCTTGTTTGCCTTTTTGTCGGAGAACATAACTGGCTACTTTATCAATCAGCCCGACTTCCGATGTCATGGCCGCTTTGAACTCCTCACGAAATCGGGCTAATTCGGATTCAATCGGGCGGCTAATCTCGTCGAGTTTCACACAAAAGGGTTAAAAAGGTTGGCAAGTGTGTTGCAAAGAAGCGTTGACAAGTATGGTCGCAACTATTTTTTTGAATCGCGCTTTACCAAAACTTCTTTACCAGCTTTGGCGGATTTGTAAATCGCATCAACAATGTTCATACGCTCGTAAGCTTCTTTTGCCGTTGAGGAAAGCGGATACAATCCTGCAACCGCATCAATGAAGTGCCGAAGTTCGTTGTAGTAAGAGCGTTTGTAGATGTCTTCGAGCGAGCCGATTTTTTCAGGGGTAACATTCATCAGTTGGTCTCTCATTTTTTTGTGGAATTTGAGCGGATAGACGCGTGCAAATCCTTCGTTTCCATACACATTGCAGAAGAGCAAATCGTTATCGACTTCAAAGTTCCACCCGGTATCAATCGTAATGGCTTGGCCGCTTTTGAGGCGAACTAAGACGGAAGAAAAGTCTTCGACGCCAGCAGAATTTTCGTCGTGCATGTCGCGCTCGAAGTTGACGGCGGAAACGCTGTGCGCTTCGGGAAAATTGAGAATCCACAACGCAAGGTCGAGCACCATAATGCCTAAATCCAAAAACACGCCGCCGCCTGAAACAGACTTTTGAGTTTTCCACTGTCGGTCGACGGGGTTCTTTTTCAGCCAGCCACACTTGACAAAAAACACGTCGCCGATTTCACCATTATCAATAAAACTTTTCAGCACCATTGCATCAGGTCGAAAGCGTTGGTTCATGCCAACCATCATTTTCACGTCCGACTTATTGAGCACGTCTAAAATCTCTTTGGCTTCTTTGGCGGTGCGGGCAAGCGGCTTTTCAACGAGGCAGTGCTTTTTGGCTTTAATTGCCGCTGTCGCAATTTCTTTGTGCGTGTTGGTCGGCGTGGCAATAATCACGGCGTCAACTTCGTTCATCGCCAAAAGGTCGTGATAATCTTTGAAGACGTGTTTGACCTTATACCGCTCGCCCAAAAGTTTTGCACGCTGAAACTCCATATCGCAGAGCGCAACAACCTGCGCCTTGTCGAGCTTGGAAAGAATGGGAAGATGAATGACTTGTGCAATGTTTCCTAAGCCGATAATGCCGACTTTAATTTTTTCCATTGTCGTAATAAAAGCGTTGGGTATGAAAAATAAAGTTAATCATTCCGAAAGGCTTTGCAAATCAAGCATGCGTCGCCGCGCCGCGCATTGGTCTTTTTTACACGCGGGATTTTTTGAAAAGCAGATGTCATAAATTTCTTCGTAATCATAATCAATCGTGATTTCTTCGCCCGCATCGATGGCTCGCAAGGCAACCAAATAAAGCGACTCTCGGTCTCGATCTTTGACTTCGGCATTCGGTTCGCAACTATGATTGATGTAACGAATTTTCTCCGTCATTGCCGTGTCGATGTAGGTGTCTTCGTCGTTGTAAAAGATGTAGACGTTTGCTTCCTCTTCCTCGCGTCGTAAACATTCCTCGCCATTTATCGTTTCGCCGGCAATAATCATCAAAATTTCTCCTGCTTCGCATGGCTTTGTCGTGAAAATGCCTTTGCCTTGAATGGGTGACTCTAAAACGACGATGTAATCTGGATTGTAGAGCGCACAATCAGGAAGGCGACGGAGCATTGATGAAAATTTTTTGCGTATCTTTTCGTGCAAATTAAATCAACAAACAAACATCTCCATAAACGCAATTCTTGTGAAACGAAAAACAGCATCTTCTTCCAAAAACAGTGCTCCCGAAAAACGCCGACCCAAAATTTTAGTGTGCAACGACGACGGTATCGACGCAGAAGGATTAGATGCCTTAGCCAAAGCGATGAAAAAAATCGGTGAAGTAACCGTTGTCGCGCCGCTCACCCACCAAAGCGGAATGGGACATGCCATGACGCTGGGCAAACCGCTCCGAATCAATAAATGGTATAAGCATAAAAAATTCTTCGGCTACGCTGTCAATGGCACGCCTGTCGACTGCGTCAAAGCCGCCATGACACAAATCTTAAAGCACCAAAAGCCAGACTTGATGGTCAGCGGCATCAACTATGGAAGCAATACAGCGATTAACGTGCTTTACTCTGGAACAATTGGCGCGGCGATTGAAGCCTCGTTTTTCGGCGTTCCCTCTATTGCCTTCTCGCTGACCACTTACGAAAACGCTGATTTCACCTACGCCGCAAAGTTCGCGCAAAAACTCGCCAAAGAAGTGCTTAAACACGGCTTGCCTGCCGAAACCTTGCTCACGGTCAATATCCCGAACTTGCCCGAAAAGGAAATCAAAGGCGTCATGATTACGGCACAAGGAAAATCAAAGTGGGAAGAAGAAATGGTCGAGCGAAGCGACACCTACGGACAACCCTACTACTGGCTTCGCGGCGTGATGACGCTCTACGATAGCGGCTTGGAAGCCGATGAATACGCCGTTCGACACGGATACATTTCCGTTACGCCCATCTCTTATGACCTTACGAACTATCGCTTCATGGAAACCTTGCGACAATGGAATTTGAAGAAGTGAAAAATCAGTGCTCCGATTGCGAAATACGAGTGCAAAATTCAAAAGAAAATTTGTATCATTGCCGTTCTAATTTTTTAGCCAATCAATGTTTAACCGTCATTTGTGCAATGAACAAAAAAGACAAACTGGTCGCCAAAAAGCATCGCAAAGCAATTGCGCGCATGAAAGCCAAGAAAAAAGCCGCGATTGAACAAGCGCAAAGCAAGAAAAAATCAAAGTAATTTTGGCAATCATGACCTCAACTCTGCCTCGACGCAGAGTTTTTCATTCTCGTTCACCATCACGCTTAATTCTTTTTCACTATGATTGATTACAAATCACTACCGATTGGAAAGAAGTGTCCCAAAGAAGTCAACGCGGTTATCGAAGTGCCCAAAGGCGAGCGAAACAAATACGAATACGACCCTGAACTCGGCGTCTTCAAGCTCGACCGCGTGCTGTATGCGTCGGTGCATTATCCGACCGCATATGGCTTTATCCCAAATACGCTTGCCGAAGACGGCGACCCGCTCGATGTGATGGTCATGACGCACGGCGCAACCTTTACCGGGTGCTTGATTGAAGTGCGTCCCGTCGGCTTGCTGAAAATGCGCGACGACAAAGGCATGGACGATAAAGTCCTCTCCGTTCCCGTCAACGACCCGATTTACAACAATGTGCGAAAATTGGCTGACCTGCCGCCGCACTTGCCAAGCGAAATCGAGCACTTCTTCACGGTCTATAAGCAACTTGAAGGCAAGCACGTGGAAAGTTTCGGCTGGCACGATTTCTTCGTCGCCGAGCGTGCGATTATTTCGGCAATGGAACGCTTGAATGACATAAAGGTGAAGAAGGCTCAAAATGGTAAAGCACCAAAACCTGCCAAGTCAAAACCCGCCAAAAAAGTATCGGCATAATGTCGGAAAACAAGCCAGAGCGAAAACGCTTTGAAGACCTTTCACCACAAGCGCAAGAGATTGTTCGAAAAAAATCATTAGGGGCAATTTTCTTTGCCTCGCTGATTATGGGCATCATGGGGGCAACGTGCGTGATTGAAGGGCTTTACATTCTCACACGCGACGATGTATTTCTCATCGAGCAACTTAAAGTCGTTGATGCTGAAAAAGCCAAACTCTCGTCTATTATGATAGCGGCGGTTGGTGCGCTGGAAATTTTCTGTGCAGTTGGCACGATTCGCCTTTCCGTTACGCCCTATCGTATCGGCTTTTACATGACGCTACTTGTGGCGGGAAATCGCTTTATCGACGCGATGGTTTTTCACGGCACATTTTTCACCTTCGGTTCAATACTCAATTTCTTTCTCGCGCTTTTTGCTTTGATGTTTCTTTTTGCAGGGCGTTATGCGGTGCTGACAAAGCCGCCCGCGCAATCTGAATCTTAATCTTCGGTCTCAAATGTCCAAAAAGCAAACTTACATTTCGCACCTCCGAAACCACGTCGGCGAGACAGTAACCGTTAAAGGTTGGCTCTACAACATTCGCTCGTCGGGAAAACTCATGTTCCCAGAACTGCGCGACGGAACGGGCATTGTGCAAGGCGTCGTCTCCAAAAAAGACGTGAGCGAAAAAGTGTGGGAAGAGTTTGGAAAACTCACCCAAGAAAGTTCCGTCATCGTTACAGGCACAGTAACAAAGCACCCAAAGCACGAAGGCGTTTATGAACTGCAAATCAGCGATTTAGAGACGGTGCAAATCGCCGAGGACTACCCGATTACGCCCAAAGAGCACGGCATAGAGTTTCTCGCTGACCGTCGGCACTTGTGGCTTCGCTCCAAACGCCAATGGGCGATTATGCGCATACGCCATGAGGTCATTAATGCGATTCGCGACTTTTTCAACGAAAGGGATTTTACGCTCATCGACTCGCCCATCATCACGCCCAACGCCGCCGAAGGCACAACGACGCTCTTTGAAATCGATTACTTCGATTTAGGCAAAGCCTATCTGACACAATCGGGGCAACTCTACGGCGAAGCCAGCGCAATGGCATTCGGAAAAATCTACGTCTTCGGTCCCGTCTTTCGTGCTGAAAAATCTAAGACGCGCCGACACCTCACCGAGTTCTGGATGGTCGAGCCCGAAATGGCTTACTACGATTTGGAGATGAACATGGATTTGGCAGAGGAATTGGTCGAATACATTCTTCAGCGCACCCTCGAGCGCAGAAGAGAGGAACTCAAAATTTTAGAGCGCGACACCACTAAACTCGAAAAAATCACCCGCCCCTTTCATCGCCTCTCTTACACCGACGCCGTCAAATGGCTTAACGAAAACAACGTTAAACTCACCAAGAAAAACAACGACGGCACAGAAACGCAAATTGATTTTCCTTGGGGCGAAGATTTCGGCGCGCCACAAGAAGAAGCCATCATGAAGCAGTTCGAAAAGCCCTGCATCATTCACCACTATCCGACCGAGGTCAAAGCCTTTTACATGAAGCGCGACGAGCAAAATCCAAAAGTCGTGCTTGCAATGGATATGCTTGCGCCCGAAGGCTACGGCGAAATCATCGGCGGCAGTCAGCGCGAAGATAAGTTAGACCTCTTGTTGGAAAGAATTAAGCAAGAAAATCTTCCTCAAAATGTCTTTGAGTGGTTTTTGGATTTGCGCCGATACGGAAGCGTGCCGCATTCGGGATTCGGCTTGGGATTGGAGCGCACCGTAGCGTGGATTTGCGGCACCGAACACATTCGCGAAACCATTCCTTACCCGCGCATGATTTACCGCAATACGCCTTAAACTCTTGTATGCCTGTTTATGATGCAAAACTTGGAAAGGGAATTAGCGCAGGCGATTGCAATGTCGTTCAAGAAATACAAAGAGAAAAATTGAAACCACTTCATCGGTTCGTCGCCGACCTCATGACCAATGTGTGGGGTGGAGAATTTGGGGTAAGTTTTATGGGGGAGAAGTCCAGAGAAATGAGCGTCAATGGCAAATACTATCCGAAAGATATTGATGTAACAATCACGCATTCGGGCGAGCCGATTTTCTGTATCGGGATTAAGTTCATAACCTCAAACTATAAACAAAACGCGAATAATTACTTTGAAAGCATGATGGGTGAGACGGCAAACATTCAAGCCGCCACGATTCCATATGCGCATCTGATTATTTTGCGTTATCAAACACCCTACTACCGTAAAGACGGCACGATTAAAAAATAGAGACAATCGCGCAAAGTGATTTGCAGAAGTATGTCAATTTGGTTTATGACCTTAAACAGGCGCATCGTCCAATCGTTACGGCGATTTGCTTAACTGAAATTGATGAACTAACCAACCGCGTAGAAATGCTTTCGGCAGAAAAGTTGTATGAAAAATCGTTTGCACGACTGTTCGATAAAAAATTATCGCTTTCAAACTTTGTTTCTGAAATAGAGGCTTATCGTGATTTCTATATTTCCCAGCAAAATTTAGCGAGATGAACAATGGCAAGCCTTCAAAAGAGTTATGGCAAGGAAAAACGTTATGGTCAGGTTTATACGCCGCCGTTTATCGTTGAAAAAATTTTAGACGAAGTAGGCTTCACATCACGCCACGCGCTCGGAAAGCCAATTCTTGACCCTGCGTGTGGCGACGGTCGCTTTTTAGTGGAAGTTGTCAAACGTATTGTCAAGATGTCACACCCTGAAGACTTGGAAAAAAATCTCGCCACCGTTCACGGTTGGGATATTGATGCAATCGCCGTCGAGCAGTGTAAAGAAAATTTGACACGCCTTGTTGAAGCGTTAGGCATTCAAGTAGAGTGGAAAATATCGGTGCAAAATGCGCTTCACCTGTTGCCACAGCGCGATATGTTTTCTTCGGGCGAAGTTGAAAGGTTTGATTTTATTATCGGCAACCCGCCTTACATTCGCATTCAACATCTCGAGGAGCACGAGCGAAAGTTCATTCAACGGCATTACGACTTTTGCAAGAGCGGCTCAACCGATAGTTACATTGCCTTCTTTGAACTTGCTTTCCACTTATTGAAACCGGCAGGCATTGCAGGATTTATTACGCCAAACACATTTCTCTACACGGAAACAGCCAAAGTCTGTCGCGACTTTTTCGCCGCCAACAAAAGTCTCAAAAAAATCATCAACTACGGCGACCTTCAACTCTTCGAGAATGCAACCACTTACAGCGCAATCACGATTTTCACAAAAGAGCGACAAACACGCTTCGAATACCACAAAGCCACTTCGCTCCAAAGTTTCCAACAAAGAACGGTCGAAGCGAAAGAACTTTTAGGTCAAAAAATTTGGCGGCTTTCGCCTGAAGAACCTTGTCAAATCAAGGGAAAACAGCTGGGCGAGATTTGCCGTATTCACGTGGGCATTACGACGCTATGCGACAAAGCCTACATTTTTCCGATTGAACGAATCGATGACGAAACCGTCTGGGCATACACCAAACTCAAAGGCAAAGTCAAACTTGAACGCGCGATTTTGAAGCCTATCGTTAAAGCCTCAACCTTGAAGCATAGCAATGAACCCATCAAGGAGTATGTGCTTTTTCCATATCAAAAATTGAATGGTAAAACTGAAATTATTCCTGAAAACGCGCTTCGAGAAAAGTTCCCGTTGGCATATCGCTACCTTTGCTCGGTAAAATCTGAATTGGATAAACGCGATAACGGGCGACCGAATCCTGTGGCGTGGTATGCCTTCGGGAGAAGTCAAAGTTTAGAGACAAGTTTCGGAAAGAAAATTATTTTTTCACCGATGAATCCAAAGCCGAACTTCGTGCTCTATGAAAACGAAGAGTGTACAGTGTATTCTGGCTATTTCATTAAGTATGATGGCGATATGCGATGGCTATTGGAGCGTCTGAACTCGCCTGCGATGAAGCAATTTATCGCCATCTCAAGCCGCGACTTTCGCGGCGCGTGGAAAGCATACAGCAAAAAAGTGATTGAAGAGTTCATCGTTGCGCCGTGAGTTTTGCATTTCCGCCCTTCCGCTCTGACCGCCGTTTCCAGAAAAGCCGCCTACACCCTTATTCGCCGCGTCGCAGGTCGCGTTCCACGTCGCGCTTTTTGATGCTTTCGCGCTTGTCGTAAAGTTTCTTGCCTTTGGCGAGGGCGAGTTCAATTTTGGCTTTGCCTTTGTCGTTGAAATAAAGTTTGAGCGGAATAAGCGTCAAACCTTTATCGGAAACCTTCAAACGAAGCTTTTCAATCTCGTCGCGATGCAAAAGGAGTTTGCGCTTGCGTTTCGGTTCGTGATTCTCAATCGTGCCAAGTTCGTAGGGTGTAATTTGCATGTTTTCTAACCACACTTCGCCGCGATGAATGATGGCGAAACTCTCATCTAAACTCGCTTTACCTTGCCGAATGGATTTAACCTCTGTGCCTTTTAGTTCAATCCCAACTTCCCAAGTGTCTAAAATTTCATATTCAAATCGCGCCTTGCGATTTTGAATCGTCTTGATATATGTTGGTTTTGTTCCTGCTTTTTGAGCCATTGTAAGTAAGAAAATTATTCAACGCGTTTGAAAAAATTACACACATGCCACGAAAAAAAACGCAATGTAGCGAAAAAAAACGGGACACTCGTATGCTGACCCGCTTTGGCACGAAGTTTGTGCGTGATATGTCAGGTTCTTTCTTACACTTCTCTTCTTACACTTCTCTCCAGCCGCAGTGGGTAGTCTAGTTAGGGGGGCTACCCACTATTTTTTTCTAAAATTTTTCCTTGCTAAAAGCCGACCGATATTCGCAAATAACGTGTGTTTTTTGTAGATTACAAACTCTGTGGGCTCACAACAAACCTATTGAAGCGCACCATATAAGCAATAGAAATGATGCGGTTTTTCTTATCACTGCTTCTCGTGGTTTTTTTTGCTGACATGGCGGCAAGTGCGCAAGAACGCTATATGGATATTGTCCAGAAGTATCGCCGCCCGCAATTCTTTGCTGAATTTATCGCACTTCCTGTAACTGACAGCGACTCGCTCAAACTTGTTGGAAACATTCGGCTCTCCTACGACAACTCATTTTTTGTAAAAAATTCGGAGGGAAAATTCGCGACCGATTTAACCTTCACGACCGAAGTGCTTCAAAGGAATGCTGCCGTTACGCGCAGTATTCGCCGTAAAATCGCAATTGTTGAGACGCACGAAGAAACCTTAGACCGCACACAGTTTGTCGAGACGCTCTTCACCCTTTCCCTCAAAAAAGGCGATTATGAAATCGCTGTTGAGGTAACAAACAACGACTTGCAAAAGTCGCTCCGAATGGAACGCCAAACGCTGAAACTTTCCGCCGAACCTGTCGCCGCCAAGCAAGGCGGACTCAAAGCGTCCCAACTCTTATTCATCGACCGACCCAAACTCACCAGCGACGCCATCGTCATCGAGCCGCTCGGCGTTTCCGGGAACGGCATCTTCGGGCGAGACTATTTAGCGATGCTTTATCTCCATCTTGGTTCCGATTCCACTTGCAACATCTCCTATCAACTCTTTGAAAAACAAGACCAACGAGAAATTTTGGTTTCATCAGGAACACTGTCACCAAACAACCTCTTTTACACAACCGCCCTTCGTGAATCGACCGAAGACGCACGCCTCATTGCAGAGCGAAGAAAAACCCCAACCAGCCAAATGCTTGCATTTATCGATTTCAACGCCAAAACCATTGCAAATGCAAGGTATGTGCTCAAAGTGAATGTGGTCTCTGAAAACGGCGGCGTGATTGAGCTTAAAAAAGAATTTGACAACGCTTGGATTAATATGCCCTATCCGCTCTACGACATCGAGCTCGCCGTGCGCCTCATGGAAGGCATTATGATTACGAGCGACGAAGCAAAAGACATGTTAGACGGCAACGCCGCCGAACAGCGTCGCAAGTTCCTCGCTTTCTGGAAAACCCAAGACCCGACACCCGACACCGACTTCAACGAAGCCATGGAAGAATTCTTCAGACGCGTCGACTACACCTTCTTCAATTTCTACACCAACCGCGAATTTGGCTGGCGCACCGATAGAGGGCGCATTTACATTCGCTTTGGAAAGCCAACCGAAATTACGCGCGAGTTCCCGCTTAACCGACCCACTCGCGAAATCTGGACCTATAAAAACCTCAACAAGCGATTCGTCTTTTCCGATATTACCAACACCGGCAATTACGAACTCGTCTCTGAATCGCAACTTGAAACCGAATAAACTTCCTTACACAGCATGCTCGTTATCATCGACGACGACCCAATGGTCGGAGAAACTTTAATCGACTCTCTCGAAGAGTTATATGAAGTAAAATTTTTTGAATGCCCGAAAAAAGCATTTGAATTTGTAGCGGCAGAACCGTTTTTCCCACAAGTCTTCATCGTGGATTATCGCATGCCTGAAACCAACGGCGGAATTATATCGCGGCAAATCAAAACCCTTAATCCAAACTACCAAGTCATTCTCATTTCAGGCTTCACCGATTTTGACGACATTCAATTGTTTCTCAAACAAAGAGATATCGATGAATTTCATCGAAAGCCGTTGAACATGGAGGCGTTGAAAAAAAGCGTGGAGTTCCGCAGAAAAATGTTTTTGAAGAAAAGCGCGATTTAGCAAATAAAAAATGCCGTATCGCTACGGCATTGTTGTGAACAAAAGAGACAATCAGTATTTCACACTGCACCCATACTGCTTGGTAACCTTTTCCGAAACTTCTTTGCCTGCCAAAAGTTCTTCAACAGCTTTCTTGACGTAATTGACTTTTGCGTCTTTGCCGCCATTGGTAGAGCGGTCATCATCAATTGCGCCCATGTAAGCGAGGTTTCCATTTTTGTCGATAACATACATGTGCGGCGTGGTTTTAGCATCAAACATCTTTCCGACTTTGCCATCTTCGTCAAGCAAGTAATGAGACGCATGTGCTTTCCACTCTGCCATTTGTGCTTTGAACTCTGATGCAGTGAGGTAATCCTTGTGATTTTTGTTCGTGGAATTAATTGCAAGCCATACCACGCCTTTGTCGGTAAGTTCTTTTTGCAGTTTCGGCATGTTACCGTTCTTGTAATGACCAACAACAAATGGGCAACCCGGATTTGTCCATTCCAGCACGACAATTTTGCCTTTGAAATCCGAAAGGCTGACGTCTTTTCCATCTACGCTTTTAAGCGTGAAGGCAGGAGCCGGCTTCCCGACTTCAACTGAAACGGCAGATGAGGCACTGTTGCTGACCGCAGAGCCAGTAAAGAGACCGAGAATACCAATCTTTGAGATTCCAATTAAGACCATAACAAGTTTCGCTGAAATACTGATGAGCATACTGATAATGAGTTTAGGTTGGCAAAAAAGTTCGATAAAAACAGTGAAAACACAACTCGTATTCTAATGAAAAAAGTTTCAGAGGGAAAAATTGGGAACCATAAAAAAATCGGCTCAGCGACAAAGCACTGAGCCGACAACCAACAAAGGAAAAAACACAAAGAACAACTCCTTAAAAAGACCTTAAAAGAGTTTGAGCCCGACTGTAACGCCAAGTTGCAAGTGATTGCGTCCGAGTTCCGTTTCCATTTTTCCAATAAGATTGTTGAAGCGATACTTTGCTTCGAGGTCGAAGGCAACAGGGAAGGCGGGCAAGTTGAGTTCGGCGCCGACGCCGATGCCGCCGCCGAAACGAGCAACTCCGTGTGCATCGGTTGCATTTGACGAGAGAATGTTCATCGCCGCGTCAAGCCCGATATAGGGCGAAACGATTCCGAAAGAAATCGGCGAATACTCCACGCCCGCGCCGAAAGTGAGAATGCGATTTTGAAGCGTAATGCCTTGGCGCGAGAGGGAGTTGTATCCAGCAATCACCACAGGGCGCAACGGCACAGCTGGAAGCGACAGTTTCGCTTTCAAGCCGAGATTGAATCCTGATGCGTCGCTGAAATCGCCTTGACCCGTCGCAAGCCCGCCGCCGACGCCGGCCGACAAACCGACCCCCGGAACTTGCGCGCTCAATGGAAGCGAGAGAAAGAACAGAGCAACGAAAATGCGGATTCGTTTCATTGTAAAGTGAGTTTTATGGTTGGAAAAAATTAGTTTGAAGCAATCGGTGCCGCTTGAATCACAACGGGAAACGTCGCTTCGATGTCGGTGTCAAAAATCCCTGCGCCTTTGTCGCCCGTGTCGTGATGTTCGAGCAGAATGCGAAGCTCGCCATTTGCGGCACCACCGCTCGTAACTTGAAGGTTGAAGCGCGTACCAAAAGGCTGACCTTTCGAGTCGGTGTTGAGATTTGAAACAATGACCCTGCCTTGTGCGCCGCCAAGCACCGTAAAGCGGAAGAGGTGTGTATCGGCATCGCGCTCAATTTCGCCGGTGCGTGAAACGGGGGGGTTAACGCTCTCATCAAGCAGTTCAATGCGACCGCTGAACGGGCGTCCAGCAGGCAAGGTGAGCGTCTCAACAACGGGCGGATTGCCACCGTCGCCGTCAAGGTCAACGGCTTTGGCACTGATGGTCGTGGAGCCATCGGTCAGAATCACTTGCAGAGTCGTGATGTTGCCGTGCTTGTTCTCGTCGTGGTCGTGTCCGCAACCTTGTTGAACGAGCGAGAGGCTTGCAAGGAGTGCAAGCGCAAGCAGAGAGATGAGTGATTTACGCATAGTTGTTACAAGTTTGAGTTAATGAAAAAGTGATGAAAGAACAATTAAGAACTTCCGAACGGCAGTTGAAGCCGCACAATGACATTGCGCCCGACGTCGTCGGCGTAGAGCCGAAATCGGCTGAGGTAATCGCGATATCGAGCGTTGAAAAGATTTTGCGCTGAAACAACGACTTTAAGCGGAATCGAGCCGAGTTGAACGGTTGCGCCCGCGTTGAGTTCCCAAATCACATAGCCCGGCGGAGCCGCCGTCAAAAGCCGAAGCACATTGTTGTAGCGAAGAAGTGCGTCTTGTTCTGAAAGTTCAGGGAACAAGCCCGCGATAAGTGAGTTAGGTTGTTGGAGCGTATCGCGTGTGATGAACGGCACGCGCGTTTGTTGGCGAGCCGCCGTTGCGCCAAATTCAAAGTAGGCGTCTTTGATGGATTCGCTCTCAAAAAGGTGAATATGCGCCGTTAAGCGAAGCCTATCTTGCGGCAGGTTGATGGTCGGTTCGTTTCGGTCAAGGTTTTGCCCGCGAACGATTGAGAGCGTGGCATCGAGGCGAAGAAAGTCAAGCAAAGCATATCGCGCCGTAGCGTCAATTCCCGTCAAGCGCGTATCGGATTGTGAATAGCGATAAGCGGGGAAAAATCCGCGCAGGCTTTGAATCAAGCCCGTCGGTTCAAGAAAAATGAAGCCCGAAATGTGATTGTAAAAGAGCGATGTTTCCAATTCAAGCCTTGTGCTTTGATGGCGAAGCGTGGCATCGAGGCTGTAACTTTTCTCAACGCCTAAATTGCGGTCGCCAACTTCATATTGTCCCGTGCCGTGATGCACGCCATCGCTGTAAAGTTCGTTGATGGAAGGCGGTCGCCATGCCGTTCCAACATTGCCTGCGATTGACCATGTGCGCGAAAGTTGATATACCGCTCCAACGCTCGCCGTAACCGCTTGAAAAAGCCGTTGTTCATTAAGCGTAACCTGACGCATCACGTTTCGGTCAAAAACGCGTGGCGACGCCCAAAGCGAGCGCAGGTCGTAACGCAATCCCACATTAAAACTCACATCATCATTAAGTACATACTCTTCGCGAACAAATGCGCCAATGGTGAAAGATTGAAATGGCGGAATGAGATAAGCCAAACTGCGCCCGATGCTGTTGAACTGCACCGTCGTTGAAATCCCGACTGTTCCGATGAAGTTGCCAATCGGCACATGGCGAAGTTTCATATCGAGCGAAGCGGTTGAAAGCAAAAGGTTGAGCGAGGGAATGCCTAATCGGACGGCGGCGCGTTGAGCGTCAAACTCCTTGCGCTGATTGAGTTGAAATCCCGCGTCAAGGCTCAATGTGCCGAAAGAAAACGGCGCGAAGGTGGTGCGCGACGAGATTAAATCGTGTGCGATTTCTTGTCGTGGCAATCCGATTTGGTAACTGAAAGGCATTTCTTGAAGGGCTTGAACGGGGTTGCCAAGTTCAATCGCACGAACAAGGTCGGAAAAATTGCCGACGTGCGCGCCGCGAAAAATGCCAAGTTCGGCAGTGAATCGGCTGTAATAGAGCGTCGTAATTCCCCAATCGCGCTTTAAGCCGAGCATGATGGAGCCGCTTAATTCGGAAAAGCCCGTATTGGCGATGATGTATTGCGGCGAGAACGAATCGCCCGCTTTGCGCCAAGAGCCTTGCACGCGCACGCCGAAGCCGTTGGAAAACGACTGCTCGAGAAATCCCGAAATCGCACCTTGACGATTATTTGCAAAAAGATTTACCGACGTTTCACCGTGCAAGCCTTCGGTGAGGAAAAGTGGCTTCGGCTCTGAACGAATCACGCCGCCGATGGCGTCTGCACCATATTCAACCGACGCCGCCCCGCGCAAGAGTTGAACTTCGGAGGCAGAAAATGGGTCAATTTCCGGTGCGTGTTCTTCGCCCCATTGCTGACCTTCTTGCTTGATGCCTGCGTTCATAATCACAATGCGCTGTCCGTGCAAGCCGCGCACAACGGGTTTGGCAATCGAGACGCCTGTCTGCAAGACGCTCACGCCTGCAAGATTTTTGAGGCTTTCGCCGAAAGTTTGTCCGCGATGCGCGTCTAAATCTTCTTTCGTCATCACAGCGAGCGATTGCGTTGATTCCATCAATTTTTCCTTTTCTCTATCGGTTAAAACGGTGATTTCTTCGGTCTGAATCGCATCGGGCTCGAGCGCGAGGTTCAGTTCTTTATCCGAAGTCAAAACAAGGCGAATCTGCCGCGTGCGGTAGCCAACGAAGCGAACTTGAATGTCATACTCGCCTTTTGGAAGCAAGAGCGAATACGTACCGTCCGGTTTCGTCGTCGTTGCGCGCTTCAAGGGCAACACCACTATACTGGCACCGAAAAGACCCTCTTTGGTTTGGGCATCAAAAATTTTCCCGTAAAGCCGATATGCTTCCAGCCTCGGCGACGGTGAAGATTGTGCGTTCAAGGTGTTGGCAAACTCCAACAAGAAAACTAAAACGAGATAATGACAACGATGCATATTCAAATCGTCAAAAAATCAAATGACCCCAACGGCTTGCATCAAAATGCTCACACGAAGCAAAGGCAATCGTGCAAGATGAATCTGGATTGAGTCAAGGGGAGAGAAGCCGTTAGAGATAAGGCGGTGCGCGTGAAGGAAGATGCGGCGAAAAGTGGAAAATAAATCGGAATGAAAAGGAAGGCTTAAATGAAATGCGTTCGGGAAGAAGATATACGGCTTCAACCTTGTTGGAAGTTTCGCAACTTTGAAGTGCAGATTTCATCGCGCAAAGGTCGCAGTGCGCGTCGCTTTCAGAAATGTCGCTGATTGAAATCGTCTCGGAATGCTCGTGATGATGCGCGCTTGTGAGCGAGGCAAGCAAGAGCAAGAGGGAAAGAAAAATATGGAGCGAAAGCTTCGTCATTGATTCAGGTTAATGCGCGCAATTTTTTTCATGCTTCATCATGCGATAATTCAAGACATGCGACGTCGCCACAAGGCTTGCGCCGAGCGAGACGATTAAAAATTCAAAATCTTCAACTTGCTCTAAATGTCCAATCGCAATGATTGCGAATCCTGTGCTAAGCGTCAGAATCGGAAAAAGGTTGTGGTGGTGCTTTAAGTAGCCGTGCGAAAGCGAGAGCGCGCCGATAATCAAGCCCGAGACAATCAAAGTTGCCTCAAAAGCAGGGTGCGCAAGAAAGCTAAGCCCAATTACCGGCAACAGCGTAATCACAAAGGGCATTAGGAGACAATGCACCGCACATATCGCCGATGCTGAAAAGCCAAGCGCGTCTAAATTGATGATGTTGAAGAGTCGGTGTTTCATAGCGTTTGCAACTCATTTGCATTTCACACTTGCTCAAAAAAGAAGGCATTGAAATTTCAATGCCTAACAAAATTCATGCGTAAAGTTACGCCTTCTTAATTTCTTGTTCAAGGAATTTCACGTCGTCCATCTCGGCCGGAATTTTGACGAACTTTTCGTTGAAACGCCATTGCCCCGTTTTGGGTGAGCGGCTGGAAACGACCATTTTCACCGACTTGAATTTAACTTCCGATTTCTTTTTAGCGGCTTTATCTCCGAACGATTGTTGCTTCGCCATAGTGCGTGTTCAAATATGAAGTGTTGAAAATTTTGAGCCGCAAATATACGCTTTTCAGGAAAAGCCACAAACGGTTTTTGTAAATGTTGTAATTTCAACCCCTAACTCAAAAATCAATTCATGAATTTCGTTGATGTGTTTGGGCATATTGCCTTTGCGTTGATTGCAATTTCGTATTTAGTGAGAGAAATTTTTTATTTGCGCATTCTCTCGGTGATTGCTTGCACGGCTGGAATTGCATACAACTACTTTGCGCCAGCAGAGCCACTTTGGACGCCCATTTTTTGGAACGGCGTATTCATGGCGGTCAATATCGTTCAACTCTTCATCATTTGGCAAGAGCGCAGGGGCATTGAGTTCAGCGAAGAGCAGAAGGAAATTTATCAAATGATTTTCAAAAACTTTTCGCCGCTGGAATTTGCAAAATTGATGCGGCTTTCAAAATGGCTGAACATAGAGCAAGGCGCAACACTCATTACAGAAAAAAAAGAAACAAAGTATGTGTATTTGATTTACAACGGCGAGGTGAGCATTGCAATTAACGGAAAAGAAATTACACGCCTCAAAGACGGCGCATTTGTAGGTGAAATGAGTTTCATTACGGGAAACTTGCCTTCGGCAACCGTGAAAACGACAAAGCCGACACGCCTTATTGCTTGGTCGAAAGAAGAATTGCGAGCCCTCTTGCACCGCAATCCCGCAATGGAAAGCACGATGCACGCCACGCTGGGCGCAGACCTCTCCAAAAAACTTGCTCCGTCTTCTGCAAGTGCCGTTAGCGGTTAGAAAAAATAAGCAATGGCAAAAATGCCTATCATCGCGAAGTTGATTCCAAGCTTGGCGGCAATCGCCATCACCATGCCGAGCCAAGTGCCGAATCCGACTTTTCCCGCCTGAATCGCATCTTTTTTGACGATAAACTCTCCTAAAACTGCGCCGATAAAGGGAAAAACGAAGACCCCGAAAAATCCGAAGAAAATGCCAACCATCATTCCAATCATTGCGCCAAGCGTTGCAAGCGACGAAGCCCCCGTTTTTTCAACGCCGATTTTCGTCGCGATGAAATCAATCGCAAAGGTTAGTGCCGTCAGCACAGCGAGAATCGTGAGCGGAATCCAGCCGACTTTCTCGAAGCCATCTGCCCATGCGCCGAAAAGCAAGCCGATGAAAACCAGCGGCGCGCCCGGAAGCATGGGCAGAATTGTTCCAATAAGTCCAACAAGAACGCAAACAAGACAAAGTATCCAAAACAAAACGTCCATGCTGAAAGGTCAGTAGGCTTTTGCGAAAACAACTTTCATTTTTGAAGGTTTGCCAGAGTAAATGCACTTACCTTCTTCTTGTAAGTTATATTGTTGGATAAAGTGCGGGTCGGTCGGAATACAGCGAATCGTGGCTTTGGTTTCTTCTTTGATTTTGGCTTCGGTTTCGGCGGTGCCGTCCCAGTGTGCGATGGCGAAGCCTGTTTCGACTTGTGCTTTGAACTCGTCGTAAGTTTTGACTTCTTTGGTTTTTTCGGTGCGATAGGCTAAGGCGCGCGCAAAGAGATTGTCTTGAATTTCAAGCAGAAGGTTTTTGATTTTTTCAGGCAGAGCAGAATCAAGCGGAAGCGTGAGTTTCTCGCCCGTATCGCGTCGAGCCACGACGCATTGATTTTTCTCGATATCCTTCGCGCCGATTTCCAAGCGAAGCGGAACGCCTTGCAGTTCGTATTCGGCGAATTTCCAGCCCGGCGTTTGTTGGTCGCTATCGTCAAGGAAAACGCCGATGCCGTTTGCTTTTAAGAATTTGGTGAGTTCATTGGCTTTTTCGAGCACGAGCGTTTTCGTGTCGCCTTTGATGATGGGCACGATGACTAATTGGCGCGTGGCGAGTTTCGGCGGAAGCACCAAACCTTTATCGTCGGAGTGCGCCATAATGAGCGCGCCGATAAGCCGCGTCGAGACGCCCCAACTTGTCGCCCAAACATACTCAAGCTGTCCTTCTTTGGTTTGAAATTTACAGTCGAAGGCTTTGGCGAAGTTTTGTCCCAAGTGGTGCGACGTGCCCGATTGCAAGGCTTTCCCGTCTTGCATCATGGCTTCAATACAGTAAGTTTCTTTTGCCCCTGCAAATTTTTCCGATTCGGTTTTACGCCCAACAATTACAGGCAGAGCCATATACTCTTCGGCGAAACGGCGATAGACTTCAATCATGCGAAAGACTTCTTCTTTGGCTTCTTGTTCGGTGGCGTGCGCGGTGTGCCCTTCTTGCCAGAGAAACTCTGCCGTGCGTAAGAAGAGGCGCGTTCTCAATTCCCAGCGCACCACGTTCGCCCATTGATTGATGAGCAAGGGCAAATCGCGATACGATTGAATCCACTTCTTGTAAGTCGACCAAATAATCGTTTCCGACGTCGGGCGCACGTAAAGTTTTTCCGCGAGCTCTTCGCCGCCGCCGTGCGTTACGACGGCACATTCAGGTGCAAAGCCTTCAATATGCTCGGCTTCTTTTTTCATAAACGATTCTGGAATGAAGAGCGGGAAATAAGCATTGACGTGTCCTGTTTCCTTGAACATCGCGTCGAGCGCGGCTTGCATTTTTTCCCAAATCGCATAGCCATTCGGGCGAATGACCATACAGCCGCGAACATCGCTGTAATCGGCAAGTTTGGCTTGGAGAACGATGTCAAGATACCATTGGGAGTAATCCGAAGAACGAGGTGTGATTTTCACTGTTGAACAGTAACAAGTTTAGCTGTTTTGGTGATTCGTGTTAAGTGTTAAAAAAAACGGTAATTAACTCGCTTGGATTTCGTGCTTCGCTGGGAATGACCACGATATAATGACAAAAGGAAATCAATTAAATGGGTCATTCTGAACGGAACGAAGCGTTAAGCGTGCAGATGCGTTCCACTTTAATCGGCAGGTTTTTACTTTTCGTTGAGCAGTTGCTCCATCATTTTACGCTGTTCGGGCGGCATATTGTTCAAGGCTTCTCGCATTTGTTTTTTTTCGGCGGGCGACATGTTTTTCAGGCTTTCGCGCATTTGGGCTTTGGCTTCGTCGGGCATCATGTCCATGCCGGCGCCCATCAAGCCGCCTTCGGTTTTCTTGTAGCCTTTGGGAATTTCAAATGTGGAAGCCGGCAGTGTGGATTTATTGATTTTGACGACTTCCATAATGGCTTGTTGAGCCGTGCCTTTGCCAGTGATGTGTTTGAGCGGCATGCCCAAAACACCGGCATCTTTGAGGGCTTTTTCAAGCCCGTCGGTTTGCGGATTTTGATTGAACTTCTTGAAGGTGTTGTAGTCGAGAATCCCTTTGGCAATCCACATCTCCATTTCGCCGTCGGAGTCGGTGATTCGGACATGGTCGCAGTCGTAGCCGAGAATTTTTTCTTTGCCGAGTTTTTGAACCCTGTAAGTTTCTTTCGTCGGCATCATGCCTTGCGCCATTTTTTCCATTTCTTTCAAATCAATTTCGCTGTATGATTTTGATTTGTCGTTGATGAGATACATGATGTTGGGATTATCCATTTTCATCAGCGATGCCATTTGCATTTGCATTTTCTCGGCGGAAATATTCATTTCGGTTTTGACGGCGTTTTTGCCGATGAGCATCGTCATGGTTCCGCCACCCTCTGCCCCCGTAATTTTCATCTGAATTTCGCCTTCAAATTGCGCAGAGGCGGAAAAATTGAACCAGCAGAGAAGCGTTGCGAGAAACAATAATTTTTTCATTGAGATGCACGTTTGAAGTTAGAGAGGATTGAAGTTCGCAAGAAACGCTCGAATAAAAAAGCCGCCCGAAAAAGGCGGCTTGCACAAGTCTCAACCCGATTTAGAACTTCAATCCCGCACCCAAATTCGCTAAGAGCACATTTTGGCTGTTGCCAAGCATGCGATACTTGACTTCCACATCAAAAACGATAGGAATGACGGGCAGTTTAATGCCGGTGCCGACGCCAATGCCAAGCCCGCTTCCAGAGGTGGACAAATCAATAGCATTGAGGATGGGTTGACCCTGAAAAGTGAAGGCGTCGCGCTTTTGCTTGACGGAGTTCAAGGTGAAATCAAGGCTGATGTAAGGGTCGATAATTGGAAGAAAGCCAATCGGAATGACTTCAACGCCCACGCCATACATCAGTGCCGTGAGGTTCGTTTCAGGAAGCGTTACTCCGGGAGGAAGCGTTACTCCGGGTAAATTATTCACTTGGGACTTCCCTGTGGCGTAGTTGAAGTGCCCGACGGCGTTGATGCCGAAGAGCGGAATCGGCAGTTTGTATTTGTATTTGATGCCGACATTGAACCCTGCGCTCACATCAGCGGCGGCTGTGTCACCTGGCGTTGAACCAGACGCTGCTGCCTGGGTGATTGCATCGCCGCCGAAAGCGGAAACGCCGCCTGTAACATAGAGTTGCGCGTTTGAAATCGCAGGCACAAAGAGGAGTGCAACGAGAAAAGCGAGAAGTTTTTTCATGGTTTGATAGTGTTTTGGTTAAATGAATCGCCGCTAATACGGCTTGATAAGTTATTGAAAGATGAATAGCAATCAAAGGAAATGTTATCGAAAGTCGTGCCAAATTCAAATGACCCAAATCGTGCTCGAAATAAGAGAGGCGAAGCGGATTGTCGCAAAGCGGCAACACAATGGCGATTGAGATGTCGTAAAAAAACAACACAATGACGCGAAAAAGTAGAGGGGTGAGGCACAGAGATGAAACGGATTCAACAGAGGTTCACAGATGAGCGTGCTTACCTGTTGAATCCGTCGAATCCGTGTTCTCTTCCGGGATTACTTTGAAAGTGCAAGATTTGGACGTTTGGTGAAGTCGGGCAATTTGGGAGGATTGTTGTGAATTGCCGTCAGAACGAGCTCGAGCGATTTTTCAAGTTGGGTATCGATGCCGTCGCGGTAGTGGTGTGGAGCAATATCAACGAAGACATCGGGGTCGGTGCCGTAGTTTTCAACGCCCCATTCGACATCGAAGAACCAGAAGGAAAATTCGGGTTGGGTAGTATAACTGCCGTCGGCGAGCGGGTGTCGTGGATAAATTCCGATAACGCCGCCCCAAGTGCGCTTGCCAACCAGAACGCCGAGTTTCATCATTTTGAAAGCATGCGAGAAAATATCGCCGTCTGAGCCTGCAAATTCGTTGGTGAGTGCGACGACATTGCCAAAAGTTGCATATGCAGGGTAGGGTTCTGGCTGTTGGTTCCAGCGTGAGACGTCGTAGCCAAGCCGCTTGCGATTGAGTTTTTCGAGCAAGAGTTGCGAGACATGTCCGCCGCCGTTAAAGCGCACATCGACGATAAGTCCGTCGTAGCCATATTCGGCGAGATAAGCACGATGAAATTCTGAATAGCCCCACGGTCCCATATTGGGCACATGAACGTAGCCGACTTTGCCGCCTGATTTTTCATGCACCCATTTGGTATTGCGGTTGACCCAATCGCGGTAGCGGAGCAGTTCTTCGCTGGCAAGGGTTTTAACAACGACCGAGCGGATATTGGATTTATCCTTGTTGGCAACGGTGAGCGTTACAGGCAAAGAAGATTGATGAACAAGCAATTCGCCGAGCGGCACGTGCTCGCTCACCTGTGTGCCATTGACGCCGAGAATGAGGTCGCCAACATTGAGATTTGCGCCGGGCGTTTTAAGCGGAGAGCCGTTCTTCTCGTCCCAGTGGTCGCCGTCGGGAATGTGCGCGATTCGATACGCATTGAGCGTGGCATCAAAGACGACGTCGGCACCTAAAAAGCCGAGCGTGTATTTCGGTTCAGGGCGATAGTCGCCGCCCATTTCGTAGGCGTGCGATGTGCCTAATTCGCCTTGCATTTCCCACATCAAATCGGAAAACTCGGTGCGAGAAGCCACGCGCGACAAAAGCGGAAGGTAGCGGTGATAAACGGCATTCCAATCTACCTTCGACATATCCTCTGTCCAAAATTGGTCGCGCTGAAGTCGCCACGCTTCGCGATACATCTGGGTCCATTCGTAAAGCGGGGTAATTGACAGTCGCACCCGCGAAAGGTTTAGCGGTTTGGTTTCTTTGGATTTAGCCGAGAGCGCGTAGGTTTGAGTGTAACTTAACTTCCCTTGCTGACTGATGACGAGCGTTTTACCACTCGGCGAAAGCGCAAACGAATCGACGTTCTCGAACAGAACTTCATGCTTTTTTTCGTCAAAAGAAAATTGCTCGAGCGTGCCGCCGCTTCCTGCTTCAATGAGCGAGCCTTGAACGGGATTGTTCAGGAAATACGCCTTGCCTTTCGATGCGCCAATGGCAACATATCGACCTTCTGAAACGGGAAATTCCACGACGCGCTCCGAGATACCGTCAAAATCAATCTTCACCTCAACCTCATGCTTGCCATTTTCACTTTCATTGCCGTTGCGCTCACTCGAAGCGTCGGCAGAGGAGGACTTAAACGAGAGTTTGGGTTCAGCAAGAAATGGCGAAACAAGGTCTTTTTGAAGCGTGATGAGATACGGCTTGGTGGCACGAGGAAAATTCAAATCAAAATGCACGTCGTCATAAACGGGGTTGAAGACGCGCTTTGAAAGGAAGTAGAGATACTTGCCTTCGGGGTCAAAGCAGGGCTGTTCATCAATCAAAACAGGATGGGTAACGCGGTGGGATTCGTTTTTTTCAACGTCGTAAATTTCAATCGCGCTTTTCTCGGGTGAAAAGGCAAAGCCATATGCGATGAACTTGCCGTCGGGCGACCAAGAAAAGCCGCCGATGCGTTGGAATTTGCTTTTAGCAACAAGGCGCATTTCGCCCTTATCAAGGTTGATGAACAAAAGTTCTTGACGGTGATTAGAAAGGCAAAGATGATTGGCTTTGGGCGACGCGGTCATCATAACAGCGCGACCGATATCGAGGTCTTCAAAGCGTTTAAGGAAGTGATTGAGTTTGCCATCTTCGGCGGAATAAAGCTCGAGACGCTCTTCGCCCGACGCGTCAGAAATAACGGCAAGGGTTTTGCCATCGTGTAAAAATTGTGCAAGGCGATAGCGTGCGACATCGTCTTTGCCAAATTCCGTTACCGCGCCTTCGGCAAGGTGCATGCCAAACGCATGACCGCGTGTTGTAATGGCAATGCGCTCGGAATCGGGGTGAAGAAAATAGGTTTCAAGGTGCTTTTGTGCGTCGACAAACTTGCGGTTGCGTTGCGTGAAGGGACTGCGATACTGAACGTCAAGTTTGTTGTTGGAATTTGCTTCGGCATCAAAAATGAATAAATCTGCACCCGCGTGATAGACAATACGATTTTTGCCCGAGCTATCTTTCTGCGGATAACGAACATAGTAGTCGGTGTGAAAGGTGTGCTGTTGAAGGTCGGTGGCGTCGAGCGAAGCGGAGTAAAGATTGCCAATGCCCTCATGGTCGCTGACGAAGAAAATACGTGCGCCGCTGGGCGTATCGAGCCAGATAGGGCTGACGAAATTGCTGTTGAAGCCAAGTTTCGCACTAAAATTTTCAAACGTGCCCGAGCCGTCTTTATCAATCCAGATTTCGCCAGCAGTTCCGCCTTTGTAGCGTTTCCAGCGTGCCGCATCGATGTTGTTTCTGCCGAGCACTAAGCCCCCGTTCTTCCCAAAAGAAATAGCAACGCCATGTCCGAAATGAAGGGATTCAGGTTCTCCACCATATGGAGAAATTTTCATCAAGCATTGAAATTTTCGGAACGGCTGTTTCGCGTTAGTGCTAAAGAGAATCTGCCCTTGATGCCAGCCTAAGACGCGCGTGAGCGTTGCGCCAAGAAACGTGAGCCGCTTGGGATTGCCACCGTCCGATTCCATCACATAGACTTCGGGGTGTCCTTCGTCTTTGCTTGTAAAAGCAATCCAATTGCCATCGGGCGAAATCGAGGGCGAGGAGCATTCCGAGAGCGAGGCGGTCAGGCGATTTGCTACGCCGCCATTGGCACTGACTTCCCAAAGGTCGTCTTCAGAGACAAAGATGACCTTATCGCCACAAAGAGATGGTTGGCGGTAATAGCCCTGCTTAACAACGTTGGAAGTAGTCATATCACAATCAAAATTTTAAAATTCCAAAAATACTCACCGAACAATGCCATCAACAGGCAAAGTGGTTGGCTCATAAACTTCATTCTCATTGGGCATTGAAGAAGTCGCTTACAGGGCGACCTCTTCCAACTTTCGGGGCAGGTTTGCCTTCGGCGAAGCGGGTGGTGTGTTACGCTTAAACGGACGAAACGCAACAACGTGTTGAAGCCAATAAACCTTTGTCTCGTTCCACAACCGTTGAAAAAACGGGAGGTCAGGTGAACTTAACGGATACGAGTCGTCTGTTAATCCATACATCTTTGGTTTTTCGTCTTTCGGCAAGTAAGCCGTGCCGAAGAGCCAATCCCAAATGGCAAGTTTCGTCGCATAATTGACACTATTGCCTTTGCCTTTGGCGTGATGCCAACGGTGCATTTCTGGACCGTTAATCACATATTGCAACGCGCCGGATTTCACATTGATGTTCGAGTGGATATACATGCCCCAAACGGCATCGATCATTCCTTTAATGACGGCGACTTCGGGCGCGGCACCGAGCAGAATAATCGGCGCGAATTCAATCGTTTGGTTGATGAGAATTTCAAGCGAGTGAGAGCGTGAGCCTGAAATCCAATCCATTTCGCGCGGCGAGTGGTGCGCTTCGTGAATTCGATACAGCCACTTGTTGCGGTGTTGCCAGCGGTGGAAAAGGTAGATGTAAAGGTCGTGCGTGATAACGAAAAAAACGACCTGTGCCCAAATCGGAAGGTCTGCTATCAGGCGTAAGCGCGAAAGTCCAGACAAGTTATCTAACCAATAAATGAATCCAAAAATCGCCCATGCCAGCACATAGCTTTGCAGAAAGGTGTAGAGAAACAAATCGCTGAAAAAGCCTTCGTGAAATAGGCGTTGTCCTTTGGTGTAAGGGAAAAGGCGTTCGAGCACAATGAACAAAAGAGCAGAGCCGACAATTACAACAGGAGAAAGAATTTCTAACGGCATATTAGTTGAGCGAAAAGGTTAAGTTGCAGAAATGGTGGATTGCACGCGGCGAAGTTTCTTGCGTGGTCCGATTTCTGACTCATAAACGCGCTTAATGCCGTCGCCCAGGGCTTTTTCAATGTCGCGAATGTTATGGACGAGACGTTCCAGACCGCCGAGTTCAACAGAAGCGGCTTGGTCGGTGCCCCACATGGCGCGGTCGAGCGTGATGTGTCGTTCAACAAAGGTTGCGCCCAGAGCCACAGCCGCCCAAGTCGTGGCAAGCCCCGTCTCGTGCCCCGAATAGCCAATCGGACACATCGGATACTTGGCTTTCAGCGTTTGAATCATTCTCAAGTTGAGTTCTTCGGGCGGGCAGGGATAGGTCGATGTGGCGTGTGCAATCAAGAGATTATCGGTGCCGATGGCTTCGACAGCGGTTTCAATTTCTTCCATCGTCGACATGCCCGTGGAAATGATGAGCGGGCGACCGGTAGATTTCTTTTTCTTCAAGAGCTCAATATCGGTCAGCGAGGCAGAGGCGGCTTTATAGCAGGGCGGGTCGAACTGTTCCATGAAATCGACCGATGGCTCGTCCCAACACGACGCAAACCACAGAATCCCTTTTTCCTTGCAATAGCGGTCAATTTCGGTGTATTCATCTTTGCCAAATTCAACTTTGTAGCGGTATTCGAGGTAGGTCATTCTGCCCCAAGGCGTCTCGCGCTCGATATTCCATTGGTCTTTGGGGACGCAGATTTCAGGGGTGCGTTTTTGGAACTTGACTGCATCGCAACCGGCATGCACAGCCCCATCAATCATTTTTTTGGCAATCTCGAGCGAGCCATTGTGGTTGATGCCGATTTCCGCAATGATGAAAACGGGCTGACCGTCTCCGACAAGTTTACTTCCGATTTTAACTTGAGCCATTGTCTAAAATTTTCGGTTTATAAAAAGTTTTTCGGTTAAACGAGAAGCGAAAGCTGAAAGTTTTAAGCGGTTCGGTGCGCCAGAATCCATTCTGCAAAGTCGCGAAATGCGCCGTAGCCGCCGTTGGCTTTGGTTTTGTAGTGCACGGCTTTTTGGACAATCGGCATGGCGTCGTTTGGGCACGCCGTTAATCCTGCTGTTTTGATTTCCGCGATGATGTCGAGGTCATTGACATCGTCGCCGATGTAGCCTAATTGCGCAAGGTGCAAGCCCGTTTCGCGCAGAATCTCGTCTAACTTGGCGCGTTTATTTTTAACGCCGAGATAAAGATACGGCATTTTTAGTTTTTCCGAACGTTTTTGAACGCTCTTTGACGTTTCGCCCGTGATAATGGCGGTCTCAATGCCCGCATCGCGCAAGCGTTCTACGCCCATGCCGTCGCGAATAGAAAACCGCTTGAAGGCTTCGCCATGCTCGGAGTAATAGACGCCGGTGTCGGTCAGCACGCCGTCGCTATCGGTGAGAACAAGTTTAATTGCGCGCGCGCGTTTCTGAATTTCTTTTTTTGAAAGTGCTTGTGGCATGGCAGTTACTCGGTAAAGGTTTGAATGGTTTTTCGACGTTCGGTGTCGGGAAGGCTCATCGGATAGAGCGTTTTTGAATCCAATATCGTCCAGAGTGATTTGCCCGCAAAAAAGCCTGCTGTCGAGCCAAGCGCAACAGGAATCAGCAGATAGGCTTCGGGCGTTTTGGAAGACGACCCCCAAGCCCAAAGCGCACCGAAAACCGTACCAACAAAAGCCCCAACGCCAGCCCCAATGCCGCCAAGCACAATCGTGCCGCCAAGTCGCGCACGTCGCTCAAGTTGCGACAGCGAATCCACGCTAAACTTCAACGCCGATTGGGCAGTAGAGCAAACCAACGTGTCGCCCACGAGCATGAGTCGCTCGCAGTTGCACTCGGATTGATGAACGGGTGTCAGCACATAGCGATGCGCGCATCCAAATTGAAAGCCACATACAACAATAAAGAAAAAACGCATAAATAGATAGGTGCTGGATTTGATGTCTCGTTTATTCTGCAAGCAAGCCGCGTTCATCGACTTTAAGCAAAAGCGGTTTGTTGTTGCTGGTGCCGGTAATGATGTAGCCCCCGTCAATAGTTTGTTGAATCGTCAGGCCTTCGTCGTCAAGCGGTGTGCCTTGTGTGATTTCCCAAAGCAAATCGCCTTGCAAGGAGTATTTGGCGATATAGACATCTCTGCCGCCGGGCGCAGGGGAGCGAAGCCCTTCGCGGGTGATGCGTTCAGTGCTGGAACCGACAAAGATAAAACTGCCGTCGCGCGTGAGGTTCATTTGATTCAAAAAACGAGATGGGATATTTGCAAACACAATGCGCCGAACGACGCCGCTCAAAGACGCATTGACCACAAGGATATACAGCGAACTATTGGTGCGTGCAAAAACGGCAAAGTTGCCGTCTGGTTGCTGAACAATTCCAAGTGCCTCGTCAGCGGTGTTGAGTTTGCCATTGTAAGAGACGGATTGGTCAAACACATCGCCCGCAGGATACTGGGCATCGAAGAGAAAACTTGATGTGGTGTCGCCTGTGGCATTGACGCGAAGAAGATACAAGTCCGTTGCGACAAGGCGGCGAATGCCCGATTTAACGAAATCAAAAATCGGCGTGTAAAATCCTGCCAAGATAGCCGCTTGTCCAATCGCAATCCCATCGTTGAAGCCAATGTCGGCGCCCGCCGTGTTGGAAAGCGACCCGACGGATTGAATGCGTCGCTGAAAGCGCAGATTCCCGTTTGGCTCACACAACGCTACATACCCATCGTTGATGAACAGTGAAAACGGTGCAGAAATCGTGCGGCGCGTTTGTCCATAAAGTAAGACATTGCCGTCTGCTTGTGCGATTGCGCCAGAAAATCGCAACTGACGAGGGCTATCGGTGAAAGTGCGAGACCATCGTTCATGGCCGAGTGAATCCAAGCGCAAGGCGTAACCGCCAGTTTGATTTGCGCCCGTAAAAATTGACCCAGCGGCAATAAACTCATTGCCCAAAGCCACAATCGAGTTGAGCGTTTCAATCGAGTCGGTATAAAGTCTTGACCAGCGAACACCGCCTAAGGCGTTGGTGCGAATAACAAATGCGCTTTGGAAAAGTGAGCCCAGGCGTTGCAATTCTCCAACAAACAAAAGGTCGCCGCTTGGCAGTGAAAGCGCGTTGCGTGCAGTGCCACGTGTCAGCAAAATCGTGGTGTTCTCAACGCGAACGGAATCTAATCGGCGAAGAAAAGTCGCTTGTGAAGCAAATTTATTCGGCTCTCGTGGCGCGGCAGGATTTTTACAACTTGCGACAAAAGCTATCGCTCCAATCGCAAGGAGCAAGAAAAGAAAAGTGCGAAAGGCAGAAGTGTTCATCATCTTCAAAAGGTTTAGAATTCAGTGCGCACGCCCACAACAGGCAAAAACGGAATGTGAAAAACAAAATCAGCCTGACGCGTTGCCGTCTTCCAAATCTGACCGCTGACGTTTTGATTGTTCAGCACATTCTGCAAATCCAAAAATGCGGTTAAAGTAACGTCGCTCGTGAAAAGGCGATAATCTATGCGAACATCGAGGCGGCTGTATTCTGGATAGCGAAGCGCGTTAAGTTGCGAAAGGTCTAAAAAACCGCCGACATTTCCCGAAGACTCTTCGTCAAACGGCGTATAAGGCTTGCCGCCCAAGTAACGCCATCGCACGCCGATTTCCCAATGCTCATCAAGCTTGTATCCGAGCGTTAGCGAGACGACGTGGCGAAAATCGAAACTGCCCGGACGCAAAGTGCCGTCAAGCCCTGCGTGCTCAATTTGCGAGAGCGAATAATTGGCGATGAAGTAATAATTATCGGTGAATTTTTTTTGCGCGAAAAGTTCAATGCCGTTGGCGCGACCCGTCCCGCCGTTTGTGAGCCGTTCATCTAAGCCGAACGTGCCGAATTCAGTTGCCAGATTCGCCATCGAGAGCGCGAGAATTTGAGAAGAGGCGGCGTAATTGCGATACGACTTCGTGAAGGCTTCGAGCGTTAGTTTCAAATCATCATTTGGATAAAACTCCAAGCCGGTTACAACATGGTCGGCGCGCAGTTGTCGCAAGGCGCGATTTTCAGGCTTCGCCATCACCCAAACCATCGGCGGCGATTGGTAATAAATGCCGTAGGCGAAATTAAGTTTAAGGTTGCTTCGCAAATAAACGCTCACACCTGCACGTGGTGCAAACGAAAGCGGCTCATCGATGTAACTGAAATAGTCGAAGCGTGCGCCCGCCGTGAGGCTGAATCGGTTGAGAAAAAGTTTATTGTATTGCGCGTAGCCGCCGAACTTTATGGCAGAAGCGTTGCGCGTTTCATTGACGGCGGGGCGAAGCGTCGCCGTAAAAGGGTCAAAGTAGGGCTGAATGTTGATTTGATTGCCGGCGGCAAGTTGCCGAGCGACAATGCCCGCTTCGAATAAGTCGTCGCCTGAAATGCGGTAGGAAAGGTCGGAGCGCAGAACAAACTCGCGTTCCGAAGATTCGTTGCGGTATTTGTCTTCGGGCGTGCCTTGTGTGCCGGTTTGAACTGTGCGGGTGAAAAAGGTATAGTAATTGTTGGAAAGCGACGTGCGAATGAACGATTGTTTGTTCAAAAGCCACGTGTGCGAAAGCCCGAGCACATACTGCCACTGGTTGTTTTCATTGAGATCGACGGCACTTGGACTGGGAGTTTGGCGAATGTTATCGCGCCCGCCGACGCCGATGAGCGCGAGTCGATGAGTCGCATCAAGGTCGTAGGTGAGTTTTAGGTTGAAAGAAGTGTAGTTTGGAATCGTCGTTTTGAACGATTGGTCTAAAAGGTTCAAGACTTCGTCGTAATAACTTTGACGAGCGGCAATCATGAACGCACCTTTGCCGTCGTCAATCGGTCCTTCGGTCATCGCGCCTGCGCCGACCGTGCCTACAATCGCACGGCTTTCGCCCTTGTTCCGATTGCCTTCGCGAAAGTGAATATCCATGACAGAGGACATTCTATCGCCGTATTTGCTCGAAAAGCCGCCCGCGCTGAACGTTACATCTTGCAGAAAATCCACTTGAAGCATTCCGACCTCGCCGCCGCCCGTGCCTTGTATGCCGAAGTGGTTGATGTTGGGAATTTCGATGCCGTCAATCAAAATGAAATTTTCGGCGGGACTGCCGCCGCGCACAATCAAATCGTTGCGCGTATCCGAGGGCACCACCACGCCAGGCAAAAGCAACATCATGCGCGTTACATCTTCGCTTGCGCCGGGTGCGCGACGAATTTCTTCTTGCGAAAGTTTATTCGTCGATACCTTCGCGTCTTCGGCGCGCTCAAAAAGATTATCCACGACCGTAATTTCTCGTGCTTGTGCCGAGCGCACGTTCAGCTCGAGCGGAAGGTAAGTCGGCTTTGAGGCTTTAATGACGATGTCCGTCTTCGTGAGCGCGTTGTATTCAAAGGCGTCGACCTTCACTTGCACAACGCCCACCGGAATTTCAGAAATGGTGAATTTGCCGTTTGCGTCCGTTACTGAACCGAGTTTCGTGCCGATAATCGAAACCTTTGCGCCGACAACGGCTTGTTTGGTTTCGCGGTCGCGCACGACGCCCTCGAGCGTGCCCGTCAGCGATTGAGCCGAAAGCGATTGCGCCCAAACAAACCCAAGGGCGATGAAAAACAAGCGATGAAGCATCAAGCAATGCGGAAGAATGGTTGATAGAGAAACAGACCGACATCAAGGCAACTGACCAAACGGCACCGGCGTGAAACACAAAACGAAAATAAGAATGCTTATCCAGCCAATCACCATGCGAGGCGTATCAAGCGGGTGTTCATAAATTACGGGCGGGTGGTCTAATCGGACGAATCGCCACAAGATGAGCGCCCAGATAATCCAACTTGCCCACGAAACCTCGCGAACCCAAGCAGGATAAGCAAATCCTGCAAAAGGTTGATTCGCAAAGGACGCGAAAATAAACGCAATCCATTCAGCGAACGTCGGCAATCCCAACAAGAGAATTAACATGAGAAAAATGCGCGCGACATAGAATTGAACCTTGCGTCCGAACATCGCATAAATCACATGCCCGCCATCTAACTGACCCACAGGCAATAAATTCAGTGCTGTTACAAAACAGCCGAGCCAGCCTGCAAAAAGATACGGGTAGTGATACATTTCCGTCATCGGCGGAAGGTTCGGACTTGCAAAAGCTTGTTCTAAAAGCCAATAGAGCAAATTTTTTCCCGTAAAGAGCGCGCCAGAGCGGACGGGAATTTCACCATGAATTTTGTAATAAAGTCCATATTCAGGGTGAATTTCAAGGATATACTCAATCGGCGGAAGTGTTGCAAAGCCGTAGATGAGCAAGCCAAGCGCAACAACGAAACCCGCAATCGGACCGTAGACGCCAATATCGAAAAGACTTTTAGAACTCGGAATGCGTTCTTTCATGCGAATCATCGCGCCGAACGTGCCTATCGGAAAAAGAAACGGCAAGGGCGGCATCGGAATGTAGTAAGGAAGCGACGCACGAACCCGGTGATACATCGCCGCAAAAAAATGTCCGAACTCATGGCAGGTGAGAAAAAAGAGAAGCGAAAACGAATACGGAAATCCATATTGCAACTGCATGAAGGCGTCGCTCAAACTATCAAACGAAATTTCTTTGCCAACCCAATACGCGCCGGCAACGCTTGTGGTTAAAACGGTCAAAAGAAAGAGCAAAATGTGAAGCGGATAGTTATGTTCACCAAAACGCGATGGAGAAGGCGATTGATGTAATTCAGAGGCAACCACTTCTACGGGCGAATATGCCTGACGACGATTGGGACTTTGGCTTTGTTCTTCCATGTGTGTGTCATAATGCGTGAAAAAACGACTTGCTAAACATAAGCCGAAATTGGAAAAGTTCTATGTGAAGAATCGAGGAGATAACTTATTTTGAAAATGAAACCCAAAACAGAAAACCAATGGCCATTCAAAAACGCACCATCTTACTGATTGACGACGAGGTTGACTCACTCGCCCTTCTCTCGCGTGCAATCGGCATTTCTTACGATGTGGTAACAAAGCATGATGGCAGTGAAGCCTTGCGCTGGCTTCAAGCGGGAAATGAGCCCGATCTTATCATTACCGATGTGATGATGCCGAACATGGACGGCGCGGAGTTCATCAAAATTCTGCGTTCAAGCAAATCGCATCGGCATACTCCTATTGTGGTCGTGTCAGCAAATAGCGACGTGCGCACGCGCATCAAGTTTTTGCAACTGGGCGCAAATGATTACTTGGCAAAACCGATTCACCCCGAAGAGTTAGTGCTTCGAATCAACAACATTTTCAAATTGCTGTCTCGCGCCGAGTAACGACAAAACGCATGCTGGTTTTCCTGTTCGTCATCTGCACGATTTTCATTTGTCTGAACGTTATTGCCTATATCGGGCTTTCAAAAGTGGATTATGAATCCAAGACGGCGATTATTTTCCCGAATCCTGATATGCAACAAGCGTTTGTTTCCGTCATTGTCGCTGCACGAAACGAAGCGGCGAATTTGCCGTCGTTGCTAAGTCGACTCATCACACAAACGCATGACGCACTGGAAATCATCATCGTCTCTGACCGCTCAACTGATGAAACGCCCGAGGTTGTTCGATTTTTCCAAGACCCTCGAATTCGATTCGTTGAAATCAAAGATGTGCCGAAAGGGGTTTCGCCGAAGAAGCACGCGCTGGCAACGGGCATACGCATGGCACGCGGCGAAATTTTATTTTTGACCGATGCCGATTGCCGTCCCTCTCCGGGTTGGATTGCCAATACGCTCAAATGCTTTGATAATCGCACGGCGGTTGTCATCGGCTATTCGCCGTTTCGCAAAAAAGAAAACGAAAGCTTTATCGAGCAATTTCAACGCTATGAGGGCTTCCGAACGGCGATGCTTTCGGCAGGTGCGGTCGGGCGAAACGCGCCTTATATGGCAACCGGGCGAAATCTCGCCTATCGCAAAGAAGTCTTTGAAACCATTGGCGGCTTTGATGCCATTAAGCACATTTTGAGCGGCGACGACGACTTGCTCCTGCAACGCATTGCACGAAAAACGCGCATGAAAATCAAATACTTCGTCTCGATAACTGCCAAAGTGGAAACTGACCCACAACCCACGCTCGAGGCATTTCTCAACCAAAAAGCCCGACACTATTCCGCCGCCTTTCACTATCCGCCTGCGTCCATCTTCTTTTTAATGACCTACCACTTGGTCAATTTCATAATGGTGTTCCTGTTGCCCTTTCAACTCTTGATTGGCGGATTTTCGCTCTCGCATGCAATGGCAATTTTTGATGAAGAGGAGTTTCGCTGGAAAGCCGTGTATTTAGAACCGATTTACGCCGTCTATGCGTTGTTCTCGCCGCTTTTAGCCTTCAAAAAATTTGAGTGGAAAGCCGAACTATGAATTGACCAGCGAGGCTTTTTGCGATTCCTGAAAATGAGCCGAGAGCATTTCGGTAAAATCCTCGATGGCTTCAAGCATCGGTAAGTGCCCGACATGCTCGAACTCGACAAAAGTGGTTGGAAGGTCGGGGTGGGTTTTAAGCCTCGTTTCGTAGAGCGTCGTCATGCCTTCGGGCGGAATGGTTTTATCAGCTTTGCCGACGCAAAGCAGAAGCGGAGAAGGAATAGAAACGACTTGTTCGTGATAGCGGCGCAGAATATCGGGATTGAGCGAAAATGTGCCAACTTTCTCTGCCGCGTCTGCATCGGTGTTCAAGAAATCGTTGACCAAAATTTTCTCGTACTCTTTTGGAATCGGCTGTGAAGTGGCTTTTTGAATGAAGGCACGTTTGAAGAAATCGAGATGAAAGAGAAACTTCAAGTTCATTGTGCCGCGAATGAACACGGAAAGAATCTGCATTTGAACAGCACTGTAAGCGAAAATGCCGCACGCGATAATCGTCGTGGAAAGCACTTGCGCGTGGTGTCGATGCGCCAGTTCCGCTGTAACCATCGAGCCCATCGAGTGTCCAACAAGATGCAGTTGTGAAATGTTCAAATGCTCAATCAGCGCAGACGCTTCGTCAGCAAAGGATTCAATCGTGAAGGTAGGTGTGTTTGTGGTGAGCGTCGTGCGACCAGTGCCAGATTGGTCGAGGCGAAGAATGCGAAAATGAGGAGAAAGGCGCATGGCAACGGGCGTCCAGTATCTTGCTGACATTGCCCAGCCGTTGATGAAAAGAACAGCAGGCTTTTCCGCATCAGCCTCGTTGGCATCGGCGGAATCTTCAAAATAAAGTCGGCTTTGTTTTGTTTGGAGTATGCCCACGGCGACCTCCTTTCGCCTGTTGCTTTACTCGGATTCAAGGACTTGCTCTATGCTCTTCCAAAATGGCGCGACCGAGTAAATGCAAAAAAAGAAGTTGATGTAATAAGAACGAAGGGCATGCTTGTCGAGCTGAAGTTGAATGACGGAGAAAAGCGTTTTCCATCGCCAAAACCAAAAATCGGTGATATAAAAGAAGAAGCCCATTGGTTAGAAGTGGTTCGAACAACGTTCAGCAAGTCAAACTTCGATGAAATGTAAGCAAGTTTCAGCGATTTTGAAACGCTTGCTTCAATAGTCAATGGTTTCAATGCCTCCGAGCGAGATGCCGAAAGAGGGGAGCGAATATGAAACGCCGATGCTGAGCGTCAGACCGTTGAAGTTCGTATCGCGAAATCCGCGCGCCGTAAATGGAATCGTCAAAGTTTGTGACTCGTCTTCGGCGGAAGAATCTTTGTAACTAAGCGAACTAAGCAGAGGCGGGAAGCCCAACTTGTAATTGCCGCCGATGCTGAAGAGCAAATCGGGCGTGAGCATATACTCAAATCCGAAGTCAAAGCGAACCGAGGCGGTGATGAACGAAAGACTTTCCAAGTCGCCTTCGTTCGTATTGCCGACGGAAAGAAAAAGCCCATCAACGCCGCCCGAACCGCCGATGTAAAAGTTTAAACGACGAAGCCAAAATTTCTTCATGATGCCGGCATAGCCGCTCAAAATCAAAGCCGAAATGCCGTTTGGTGCGTCGGAGGTGAAAGACGTATGGCCGACGCCGAATCCAAAATCCGCCGTTGCAAAAAGTTGGCGCACGCCCGTTTGTTTGGCAAGGTTGTAGTGAAAGCCAATCTCTATGCCGCCTGCTTCGGTAACATCTTCTTTGAGCGCAAAGCGAAGCGGAACGGAGAAATCATCAACGCCATATTCGCCGAGCATTTCGCGGCGTAAGGGTGTCGTTTCTTTGGACAAACGAAGGCGGAAAAACTTGGGACGAATCGCCACGTCTAATCCGAAGCGTGGATGTTCTTTGAGCAAAACGCCACGCTCAACCCCGCTCGTGATGTGCGGGTAAAAGGTCGATAATTCGGGTGGATTTTTACGATTGTCTCCGACGGAAGCGACGCGGAAAAATCCGATGATGCGCTCTTCTAACTCACCTTTGGAATTTTCAAACAGTTCTTCGGCAAAGTAGCCGTCGTCCAATCCAATGCCTTCTTTCAAGCCGATATTGGCTTCGGGCGTTGCGCCACGCAGGCTTAAAATTTCCGCTGTAACGGTGAAATCGGGCAGTCGGCGCATGGCTAAACTTAAATTTTTCGCCCACGCATTGACGGCGGCGACCCGGGCAAAGTCCGTGCCTGAAATCGTGCGATTGCGTGTTTGGTAAGTTTTATCGGTTGAAGCCGTCGCCATGCCGCTTTGCATGGCGGAACTGCCGTTGAGGAACACGGCTTCCGAGCTGCCGTCGGGGTGTGTCTTGATGCGAAACCAAAGAATATAGCCCGAGATGCTAACCGTCAGGTTTCGTTCCTCATCAACCGATTCGGTGTAGCGCGTAATCACAGGCGCGTAAAGGTATGCCGCGTTGAGCACTTTGAGAATATCTTCTGCCGTTAAGCCAGAGCCTCTCAATTTATTCGCCGCCGCCCGCGCTAAATCTTCTTCCTTCAAATTTCCAAGTGCCCGCTCTTCTGCAACCGCTTTCACAACCGCAGAAACTTGTGGGACAATCGTTTCATTGAGAATCGTGAGAATTTGAGACGGCGTTACATTGCGAGAACCCAAAGCCGAAACACGCCCGCGATATGCCGAAAGCGCGCTGTCGGAAAGCACGTTGTAATCAAATCGCGGCAGTTGAACATGAAAATTGATTCGGTTCTCAACCAATGCACTCGGAACTTCCACAAACGAAAGATTCAAAAGCCCGAGCGATGAAATGGACTTGCGTTGATACTTGCGCTCTTGCGCCGAAACAGCGACGGAAAAAAGCAAGATGGCGATGAAAAAAAGGCGTGGCATAATGGTGTGCAGTGTGTTTATGAAAGTGTTTATGAAAGTTCAATTTACAACAACAATCGCGTAGTGAAGCACAGCCCGCTCAATTCTTGGATTGCTCATAAGTTTCAGAAGTGCGACGTTTCGCCTGATGTAAAAGCGGAAGTTTGATTCGAAAGGTTGTGCCTTTGCCGACCTCGCTGTGTTTAAGCATCAACTTGCCTTTGTGGTAATCCTCAATGATGCGTTTAGCCAGCGAAAGTCCAAGCCCCCAGCCGCGCGACTTTGTCGTAAAGCCGGCTTTGAAAATCTCCTTCTTGTATTTGCCTTCAATGCCTTTGCCAGTGTCGGAAATATCAATGATAGCAAAATGTCCTTCCGTAAAAAGCGTAGCCGAGATAGTTCCGACTTTGCCTTGAATGGCATCAATGCCGTTTTTGACGATATTTTCTATCACCCACTCGAAGAGTTCGCGATTGATAGGCACGAGAACGTCGGGCGCATCGTTGAAAATGAGTTCGATGTTCTTGCCCATTTGCGGAATCCGACTGCGATAATAATTGAACATTGAAGCAATCACTTCGCCGACGTTTTCTTCCTTCAAACTCACCTTCGAACCAATTTTTGAAAAGCGCGTGGCGACGCGGTTCAGGCGTTTCAAGTCGGTTTGCATTTCAAAAATGATTTGAGCTTGCTTTTCGGGGTTGTCGCTTGCCGTTTTTAGGAGTTCAATCCAACCCATTAGGCTTGAAATCGGCGTGCCAAGTTGATGTGCCGTTTCTTTGGAGAGCGCAACCCAAAGATTGGATTGTTCATTGCGGCGAATAACGCTGAAACTGTAATAAGCAATCAAAATAAAGACGCCTGCCGCAAGGCTCGATAAAATCGGAGCAATGCGCAACATCACAACTAAATCAGAATCGCCATAATGCACGTATTGAAGCACAAGCGTATCGAGTTTAACAGCGACGGGCTCATACTGCGCGTTGAGTTCCAGACGCTTTTTCTCCAAAAAGTCTCTGATAAACGCTTCGCCTCTTGAAGAGTCAATTTTGATATTGCGAACCGAGCTGGGGTTCATCTCGGCGTCAGTGAGAATAACAGGGAAATCAATCACCGTTACAATTTCATTGAAGATGAACGAAATCTCTTGCGGATTGTCAAGCTCAATAAGCAAATTGAGCGATTTGACCCAAAGGTCAACTTTTTGCTTCTGCTGTTCGCGAATGGACTCAATGACTTTTTGCGTGAAAAGAAAAAAGATAATTGCGCCAAGCGCGGCAGAAAAGATGAAGAACCCTTTGATGGTGCTGTTTTTCATGGAAAAGTAAAATTGCATGTGCAAACGTGAAGATAGCGACAAATCGTAGTTGCCCGTGCGTTTGCTTGTTAGGCAGGTCGTTTGGCATGCGTTTGAAAAGATGTTAGATTTGCACGCAACTTTACGCAACTTTTCTACTTCTCGCAATGAACTTTCCTGAAACGCTTCGCTACACCAAAGAACACGAATGGATTGTGATGGAATCGGCGGACGTCGCTCGCATCGGCATTACCGATTTTGCACAATCGGAACTCGGCGATATTGTCTTTGTCGACCTCAAAAGCGTCGGCACCAAACTCAATGCAAACGACATTTTTGGAACGGTAGAAGCCGTCAAAACCGTCTCCGATTTGTTTCTTCCTGTGTCAGGCGAAATCATCGAGGTCAATGAAGCCCTTAAAGATGCCGCGCTCGTCAACAAGTCGCCCTACGAAGACGGGTGGATGATTAAACTGAAAGTCGATAACCCAGCCGATATTGACAAGTTGATGACAGCGGCAGAGTATCGGGCGCAAATCGGTCAGTAAAAGCACAATGGCGCGGTCAAAGGGTGAAACCTCATGTCCAATTCACCCTTGCCGCGTTTCAAGAAGAGATGAATGCAGTTAAGACGAAGCAAAAAAACATCAGTAAAACCAAAGAACTCGAAGCCGATGAACTTGAAATCCGCGAACCTGAAAGGAATCAGCCGAGTTGATTCTCCCACTCGCAACGAACATTGCTGGCTGGTCAGAGCAACAAAAGATTCAGTAACCTATTCAAAATCGTTTGCGGATAAAAAATACGGTGGCAAAGAAAAAGCCATGAAAATCGCCATAGAGTATCGCGATAAGCTTTACAAGTCGCTCAACATCGACCCTTCAAAGCCACGCAAACGAGGACAGCGAGAGTTTCCTTATCCGTTTTTTACAAAGAAGAACAACAACAAAACGGGCGTCGTCGGCGTCTATCGCGCAACCAAAACGGCTGAAAAAGAAACGCCCGACGGCAAAAAAACAGTCGTGGTGCGCGACCATTTCGTCGCTTCAATCAATGTGGAAAAATACAAGCAGGTGCAAAAGTTCTTCTCGGTTGCAGAATACGGCGAAGAAAAAGCACGCAAATTGGCGATTGCTTGGCGCAAAAACATGGAAAAAGAAGTCGCCAGGCGAATCTTGGCTAAACCTGCCGAACCCAAAGGCATGAAATACGCCAGTGCCGACACAATCGTCAAATCTTTTGAGCCAAATCCTCCTGTCAAAACAGCCTCAAAACCAAAACCCGCTTCCAAGAAAACGCCCAAACCCAAGAGCAAGAAATAATCACAGCAATGGAAACGGTTTTGTAACTTTGTAAGGTTTTAAGACTGCTACTAAGAAACTTAACTTGTTACAAACATGTCCATCAAACCGAAGTTTATTGTTGGCTCTGTTGTGAGTGCCGCTGTTCTGGCTTGGCTGGGATTCACGGCACAAGAGTGGGGCAATAACTCAATCGGATACGCTTCCATCGCGCAAGCCAAACAAAGCGGGAAACTGGCTTACATCAAAGGCTACTGGGTGAAAGAAAAGCCAACCGAGACCAACTTGAACATCTTCACATTTTACATCAAAGACGAAGAGGGAAACATCGCCCGCGTCATTTATCGCAACGGAAAACCCAATAATTTTGAGCAAGCCTCCAGCGTCGTCGTTCAAGGCAAACTTGAAGACGGCACCATCTACGCGAAAGATATTTTGGTGAAATGCCCGTCAAAGTATCAATCCGAAAAAGCCGATAGCGAAAAGAAAAGTTAGCATTGGCACTTGCGCACGCATTTTATGCTCACCATCTAATTAGAAGTTCTACCAATGTCAAGCGAATCCATCTTTTTTGAGTTCATCACCGGCAAGTTTGTAACAATTGTCGGATTTACCGCCGCGCTCTGTGCCACTTATGCCTTCTTTCGCGCCGCTCAAAGCGACGATAACCCGCAACTTTACGACGAGTGGTTGCGCTTTGCACGAAAAAGTTTTTTCGTCATGGTCGGCGCAATCGTGATGAACGGCTTGCATCTGCTCTATCTCATTCTTACGCATCAATTCAAATACAATTACGTCAAGCATTATTCTTCAACTGACCTGAACATCTTTTACCTCATCTCCACGTTTTATGCAGGGCAAGAGGGCAGTTTCATGCTGTGGATGTTTTACGGCTGTTTGTTTGGATTCTTTTTGATGAAGACAGCAAAGGAATACGAAGCCCCCGTGATGACGGTGCTTTCGCTCTCGCAAGCGTTTTTGCTCTCGATGATTTTAGGCATTGAAGTGCCGTTTCTCAAAGATGGATTGGGAAGCGATGTGTTTGCTTTAACACTCGGACCGGTGCCGAAAGAAGGCGACGGACTCAATCCCTTGCTCCAAAATCCTTGGATGGTGATTCACCCGCCGACTTTATTCGTCGGTTTCTCGTCGCTCATCATTCCGTTCAGTTATGCGATTGCGGCGATGTGGAAGAATAAGTATGACGATTGGGTGCGACCAGCGATGCCTTGGGTGCTCTTCAGCGCGGCGACGCTCGGCATTGGAATTATGATGGGCGGCTATTGGGCGTATAAAGTGCTCGGTTGGGGCGGCTATTGGGGCTGGGACCCAGTTGAAAACTCTTCGCTCGTGCCTTGGCTGTTGATTGTCGCCCTCATTCACACTATGATTGTGCAGAAGAAAAACGGCGCGCTGAAAAAAACAAATTTGCTTCTCGCCGTGCTTGCCTTTACGGGCGTGCTATACAGTTCGTTCCTGACGCGAAGCGGCGTGCTGGCGGATACATCGGTCCACTCTTTCACCGATTTAGGACTCTACAACCAACTGCTGGCTTTTACGCTCACGTTTCTTGGGTTGGGCGTCGTGTTGCTCTTGGTGCGATTCAAATCCATTAAGGTTGTCTTGCGGGAAGAGTCGCTTTACTCGCGCGAATTTTTCTTACTTTGTGGCGCAGTCGTCTTGATGCTGATGGCAGGTGTGGTTGTGGCAGGCATTTCTACGCCGATTGTCGACTCCCTGATGAATCGACCAATCACTAAGCTCGAACCTGACTTCTACAACCAAGTAACGCTCCCGCTCGCCGTGCTGATTGGATTTCTTTCCGCAATTGGACAATCAATTTGGTGGACGAAAATCGATAAAGAAAATCTCATTAAAGCCCTCTGGCTACCGCTGACCTTATCACTGATTTTCACATCGATATTGATGCTCTTTGGAGTCAAAGAATTTTCAATGATTCTGCTTGCGCTTGCGGCATCGTTTTCGCTGTTTGCAAATGGACAAGTCATGCTGAAAGTCCTGAAAGGAAATCCGAAATATGTCGGCGGAAGTTTGACTCACGTGGGATTAGCCTTGATGATTCTGGGCATCATCGGCTCAGCAAAATATGATGAAAGTCAACACATCGAACTGCCAAAAGGAAAAACCGTTCAAGCCTTCGGAAAACAAATGACCTACACGGGAATGCAAGACGTGGGCGATGGAAAGAGCGGCTTTAAAATTCAAGTCGTCGACGGCAGTAAGTCCTACATCGCCATGCCCGTGATGTATGAAACCAAACGCATGACGGTGCAGAATCCCGACGTGGCGCATTACCTCACGAAAGATTTCTACATCGCGCCCGTGAATTTGATGGTGAAGGAAAATCCCAATCAGTTGATTTTGAAAAAAGGTGAATCACAAATGCTCGAAGGCTACAGGGTGAAATTCGTCAATTTCAACATGGAGAAAAGCATTTTGGGCGGCGGCGTTGATGGCAAAATCAAAGTCGTAGCGATTTTAGAAGTATCAAAAGATGGAAAAACGGAAACGATTGAACCCATTTACAACATTCAAGCTGGAAGCGAACCCGTCATTGAATATGCTTCGCTATCGAGCAATCCAAGTGTTGCCTTTGCCATTACGCGCATTGATGCCTCGAGCGGCAGAGTGATGGTCGAAGCCAAAGGGCTTGGTGCAGATTTCAAGCCACAAGAAACCCTTATCATTGAAGCCAGCATCAAGCCGTATATCAATGTGCTGTGGCTTGGAACATACATTGTCGCGTTTGGTTTTATGATTTCGATTTATCGCCGATGGCAAGAGCGCAAGTTGAAGTCGCGACCAAAATCGGCGGAATTGGTTGAGGTATAAACTCGGCTTTTGAAAAAATTCTGTTATTGCAATGAAAACAAATGAAATTGACGTCTCCAAAATTGATTTAGACAAGATGAAAGAAAAGACCGCACAAACGCCGTCGCTTCTGCCTTACGCGCACACGGCGGGCGGCGCGGTCATTAAGCCCGAAGACGTCGGTAAAATCAAGGGAAGAGCAGTTTCGGCAATGCGTGAGCAAACTGAAATGCAATTGTCGCAACTCTACGAACAAATGCAACTGCTCGCTGAACAAGCTAAAAAAATTCAACGGCGCGTTGAAATCTCGGAGCGAATCTACTCGGTCAAAATGGGCTTTGAACCGATTATCGGAAAAACTTATTACCTCTATCGCCGTGAAAATGGGGAAGATTTTCTCTCGCTGATTGCACCAAACGAGTGGGGCAGAGGCAAGAAAATTGAGTATGTTGCCACCGTTAAACTTCTCGCCGACCACACGTGGGACGTCAGCGACGAGCAGGACACCCACAAAACCTAAAACCTACAAAAAAAGGCGACCGAAGTCGCCCCCCTTAAACAATCACCGAGAATCAAACAATCAACTGCAAGTTAATTTTGTTGTTCAGGCAAAGTGATTTGAACAAGGTTCTTTTTTGCCTCTTCGGCTTTGCGCCGCTCCAACTCGGCTTTGAGTTCCTCGCCTTCTAATGGCACAAACTTCCCATTCACCAACTTGACCGGAATTTTGGAAATCGCTTCCGAGAGTTGCTTCAAAGCTTGTTGCTGTTCGGCTTCCTTTTTCTTTAACTCTTCGGGAGAAAGCCCGACCACATTATCGCTGGTATCGAAAATCGGCGCAATTTTTTCATTGTCATGCTGAAGCTTGTAGTCGACAAACTTGTAAAGCAAAAAGACGAGAATGAAAAAAATCGGAAGCGCGAAAGCGTATATGAAAATCCACGAAAGTGATTGCATTTTGAATACTCCTTTCTCGTTTGCAAAATGGGATACCCGCAAAGAATATAGAGCCTAAGCGCGGTGTTGCGTGGGAAATTCTCTGCTGAAAAGAAACGATTTGGACGATATGAAAACGAAATTATCTAATCGGCGGCGAGGTTTGTTGAAGCAAGAGACGTAAATTTCACACAGCAGTGCAGTTCAATTAAACATCTTGGTAGTGCTATTAAAGTGTGTTTTTCATTCCGAGCCGTGCAAACCTCACGCTTGATTCCGCGTTGCGGAATCTTTCCCTCTCCTAAAAAGGAGAGGGATGTCGCGACGAAGTCGGGACAGAGTGAGGTCGTAGCGTCGCGTCGTTC
>FWPU01000858.1_pt1 | contig 96157 bp, 76 predicted proteins | sample 2228361 | NCBI WGS metagenome assembly FWPU01 (sample SAMEA103939777, study PRJEB20133) | metagenome | reverse complement strand
TTCCACCTATACAGTCCTATCTTCACGGGCCGCTTCTCTGCAAGGGCTATCATTTTTTTCACGCCGATGGAACTCCCCGTCTTCTGATTAGCACGCGCCTCTCTTGCCAGTTTGCGCCGCGCGCATCATGGGCGCAGGTGATTCGCTTCCTGCAGGAACATCGTATCAATCGGGTTTTCTTCATCATGGGTGGCATCGCCGGCACCCTCAAAGAGCTCTTCGGTGAGGGCCCAGATTTTGATCGCTACAACATAGAGAAGTTCCAGGCGATAGATGCTTTTATTGACGCGTTGCGGCACGCCGACATTCTGGCTTCGCCCTACTTCTACTACTTCAACGACGGTGTGATGCGCGACCTGAACCCCGACCAGGACCGGGCTTATCTCCGCTACGGCATGGCACGATTTGGGGCTTATGCCAACGTTTTGCCGGTCCTCTCAAACGAAGTGGAGCAGAAGTACACCATTCGCCACAGCAAACAAATGGACGAATACGACCTGCGGAGCCACTCCTGGGCTAACGAGATGGGGCCTTACCTGGCCTCGTTGTCGGTCTTTGGTGCGCCAGTGACGGTGCACAACCCCATGGAGAATTTCGCCGGGACGAAACCGAGTTTCTACACGCTCCTGTGCGACTGGCCTTTCCCCTGGGCAAACTATATGCTGCGTCAAGCCCAGGTGGGTTCATTGGGAGCCATCGCGGAATTGCGTGACGATGTACCGGAAGTGGAACAGGCCATGTACAACGAGCGGGCGTATGCGCGACACAACCAGCTTCTGATTGATTTGCGTCGATACGGAATCCCGGTGGTCAATGAGGAACCGGGCTACGAAATGGGCGGTGGTTCCTACGACGGGGACGGGCTCGTCTCCTACCGCTCGTGGAACACACAGACCGCCACCAGATTGCTCCCTACTTTTTGGACGGCGGTCACCGCGGGTGCGTACACCATGTGGGGTAGCCCCGCAACCTACGAACTGAACAACCCCTTGTGGGGTCTTCTGGATAGTATTGTGCCAGAACGTCTGAGAATCCTACACGACTTCCTGATCCGTCTTCCTTATTGGGAGATGAACCCGGCTAACGAGGCTGTCTCGGCCAACGAAGTGGAGATTGATGGCATCGGCTACCGCACCAATTTCTGCCTAGCAAAGCCCGGCGATTGTTACCTGGTCTTCTCGTTAAATGGCGGCACGTTCACGTTGGCGTTGGAACCCAACGTCCAGTTTAACCTGACCCATCTGGACCCAAGAACGGGTATGGAAACGGAATTGGGGCAAGTGGACGGCGGCACTCAAACTGTGACGCTTCCTGTGAAGGAACAAGTGCTTCTCGCCACGGCGCGCCGCTGAAGGGAGGGGCAACATGTCACGTGGGCAGGTGTGGCCGGCAGAATGGCGGGAATTGACGGATCCGATCAGCGGGACTCGCATCCAACAACTGACCAACTACAAGGCCCACAGTTATCACCTTTACTTCACCAACTCCGGCTGGTATGATGGCGGCAAGAGACTCATTTTCGCCTCGGATCGTGACGATCGTACCAACCTCTACGGGCTGGACTTGATGGAGAAAACCATCCTCCAGCTGACAGAGCTAGAACCGTTGGTCTGGCCGGGCGAGTCGCATTTGCTTGGTGCCAGTGTAAATCCCCAGCAGGAAGAGGTTTATTTCTGGGCCAACCAAGTCCTGCTGGCATTAAACCTGGAAACGTTAGAAGTACGCGAACTGTATCGGGCGCCTAAAGGTTTTTCCGTGGAGATCACGAGTGTAACAGCCGATGGGCGCTACGTCTGCACTGGCTTATATGAAGACTTGTCACAGCGATTTCGGGTTAATCTGGAACATGGTTACGTCGGTTTTCGCGAATATTGGCAGGCAAGACCTCTCTCACAGGTGCTTCGGATTGAGGTTACCACAGGCAAGGCCGAGGTAGTATGGGAGGAACGCTATTGGATCGGCCATATTAACACCTCGCCCACCTTGCCGAATATTTTGACTTTCTGCCACGAGGGCCCATGGGAGGAGGTTGACTGCCGTATCTGGGGTCTAGACTTAACCACCGGCAAAGTCTGGAAGATTCGCCCAACCCAAGCAGGTGAAGCCGTAGGGCACGAATACTGGTTTGCCGACGGCCTGCACATCGGCTTCCATGGCCGTCGTGGAGGCTATGAAACGGGGGAGCCCTTTTACGGTTGTATTCGTTACGACAACACCAACCACATTGAGGCATCTTTCCCCTACCGTTCAACCCATTTCCACTCGCTCTCCCTGAACCTGATTGTGGGCGATGGAAGCGTACAGACCCCCTACCTCCTTCTGTGGCGGTTCCGTGACGGCCAATTTGAAGGGCCGCGCATCCTGGCCTGGCACCGCGCTTCATTCCATGTACAGATTCTGCACGTCCATCCGCGCTTCAGCCCCGACGGCCAGCAGGTGCTTTATACCTGCGACCCTAATGGCTACGGCAACGTTTTTCTGGTTGATGTACCTGAGTTCACGACCTTGCCACAGTTGGGTGACGTGAGGCGCGTTCCCAATGGGTCGTAACTAGAAACAAAGCACATGCCAAGCTCCCTGACTATAGGTGTGGTACAATTCTCACCCGAAGCCGCTTTGGAACGGAACCGGGACAAATTCGTCCGGTTTATAAGCAAAGCGAAGGCCGAAGGCTGCCGCGTAGTGGTATTTCCTGAAGGGGCCCTGCACTCGCCACCGGAGACAAGTAAGGCAAAAATAGAAGCCGCGATTCAGGTGGTGCAAGCAGCCGCTGCGGAGAACGGCACCTACGTCGTCATGGGGCTTGACTACCGTTTAACAGATACCGAGCCCCTACACAATCGCCTGTTGGTGCTGAATCCGGACGGTTACATTATTCATTGCTACGATAAAATATGGGGGGATCCGCGCTTTCCTAACGTGCCCGGTCTCTTCCATATTGACACCATCCCTTGCTGCGCGATCCTCTGTGCTGATCGCTGGGCACGGGGTGTAGAGGAACTACCCGTCTTCGTCGGAGCGCAAATCATCTTTGAGTGTTCCAATAATTATGATAATGAGTGGATTCCGGACCTGGGTTGGTACTGGCAAGTGCCGAGAGCCCTTCGTAACGGGGCCTACGTCATCTTCTGCAACACGCCAAGAGAGAGGCCGGGGATCGCATTAGAAGGAAGAGAGTGGCCGGGGCATGGGCATAGCGCAATTATCGCGCCTGACGGGATGCTTATGGCAGCCGCGGCTGAAGAGGCCGACCGGCTTCTTGTCGTCACGATAGAACCGGAGAGGGCTACACGAAATGAGGCTCTGAGGCGGTGCCGACATCCGCTGTTCAGTCGGTTCTGGGATATTGGCATTCAAATCATCAACGGCGGTCACTTTGAGGCACCAGCATTTGAGCCGCTGGTCGCTCAACCGACTGCCATCACCATCGCCGCCGTGCAGATGGCATGTTCGCGCAGCATCCCGACCAACTTGGAGAAAATGAGACGCCTATGTTGGGAAGCAAGATGGGCAGGAGGAGCCGACGTTATTGTATTCCCCGAACTGGCTGTGACGGGAGCGAATGAAGATGACATCAGAAAGGCCAATCAATCTGCCCTTGCGTCATCTTTGGTAGAGATGAAGGCCGCAGCCCGTGCCGCGCAGACTTTCGTGACATTCGGCATGCCTTATACTGCAGAAGACGGCAGGCTCTACAATTCAGCCTTCGTTCTGGGTGTCGATGGTACGCTTCTCACCCGTTACGACCAACTGGTTCCGGATCGTCCTAACCTCTTCGCGCCGGGGATGAGCACCCGCGCCATGTGGTTCCAGGTGAACGGCGTGCCTGCTGTGGTAACGATCGGTCACGATGCGCTCTGGAGCGAATTGGCAGAGTTGGCCGCGGTGCGTGGAGCACAGATACATCTCCATCTCTGCTATGATCGCGACACGAGCCCGGCAGGAGGGCTCCTGCGTAAACAGTTGTGGATCAACGTTGCTTCCTTCAAGACCTTCACAGCCACTGTCAATGCCGCCTCTCCCGCTTCGGTGCTGCATCCGAGCGCGCCAGCCAACGGCGGAAGCATGATCTGGCAAGACTTCCACAGAGCGGCTACAGGCAGCGTCGGGGGTTATGCGCCCCATTCCGCGGTGCGGCTTGTGGAAGCGGGGGAAGGCGAGACGATCCTGTACGCCACCCAGCTCATCCCTCCCTTCAACCCTCATTTTGGACAGTTAGCAAGGACGCATAACCCACAGATGAAGGCATGGTATATTGCCGGCGCACAGGCAATATACGATAGCCAGGAGAGCTCAATAGTGGGAAAATAGACAAGATGAAGAAGGCTTCAGTCTAAATCTTCATGACAATAATAAAAAATGGAGAAGGAGGAAACGTTCATCATGGAGTACCGAATGTTGACAGGAACAGGAACAAAGGTTTCGCGTCTGTGTCTGGGCACTATGACCTTTGGGAGCCAGGTCAACGAAGCCGATTCTATCAAGATGATCCATCGCGCCCTGGATGCGGGCATCAATTTCATCGATACCGCCGACGCCTATAACGCAGGTATCACCGAGATGATCGTGGGCAAGGCACTGGAGGGGAAACGTGATGGCATCGTGCTGGTCAGCAAGGTACGTTGGCGGGTCGGCCCGTACGAGCACAAAGATCAGGGGTTGGCACGCTGGCATATTCTGCGCGGCGTGGAAGCAAGTCTGCAACGCCTGAAAACAGATGCCCTTGATATATTGCTCCTCCACAGCCCAGACTACGCGACTCCATTGGAGGAGAGTCTGTCGGCCTGCGACCTCCTCGTGCGTCAAGGCAAAATCATGTACTATGGAATGTCCAACTACGCAGCCTGGCAGATCTGCCAGGCAAAGTGGCTGTGCGAGCGGTATGGTTTCCAGGCTCCGGTCATCGCTCAAGTGCCTTATAATCTGTTGACCCGTGGGATAGAGCAAGAGTTCATTCCCTTCTGCCGCGCCCTCAAAGTGGGTGTCATGGTCTACAATCCCCTGGCAGGCGGGCTTCTGACAGGAAAGCACGACCCGGCTAGTTCCCCTGCGGAAGGCACGCGGTTTCAACTCAACAAGGAATACTACAGCCGCTATTGGTCTGACTTCAACTTCAACGCCGTGTCCGATCTGGCTCAAATTGCCAACCACGCGGGACTAAGCCTCACGCAGCTGGCGTTGCGATGGCTCGCCGCTCAGGATGTGGTGGACAGCATTATCTTAGGAGCGAGCAAGATGGCACATTTAGAAGAGAACATCGCTGCTGCCGAAGGCACGCTGGACGCGGCAACGCTCGATGCTTGTGATCAGGTGTGGAAGAAGATCAAGGGACCGAGTTTTCAATACAACCGATAAGGTGTTGCAGGCTGTTGGACAACAGCACCGCAAAATTGAGAGGGCGGCAGGGATGGAACATAATCAACAACAACCGTGGCTAACCTCACATTGGGCTGCCAGCCAACATAATTTCGCGCCGGAGGTTGCTCTACCTGCGCGCCGGGTGGCCTTGCACGACATTACGATTCGGGACGGCGAAGAGTGCGCGGACCTGGTCTTCACCGTTGAAGATAAGATTCGCATCGTGGAAGCACTGGCGCGCGCGGGAATCAAACGGACGGAGGTCTTCCTGACGGTTCCGGGTTGGCTGGAGACGGTGCGCGCGATCATGAACCGAAAACTAGGGATGGACCTCTACGTCACTTGGCACCCTGGTCGCACAGAGCGTACTTTTGACCTCGGTGTCAGGCACGTGATGGTCTGGTATCGGATCGGCGAGACTTTCCAACAGCACGTATCCAGGCGCACCCGCGAGGCACTGATGGATGAAATGCTCGCCTCAGTAGCTGCGGCTCACAAGGCCCAGGCGGTGGTTAACCTCTTTCTGCCGGAGTGCAGCAGGGCAAATTTGGAGCATATCATCACTGCAGCACAGGCGGCTGAGAAGGAGGGAGCTAGAGCGGTGACAGTGGTGGATAGCCAGGGCGTTGCCCGTCCTGGAGCTATCAAGTACCTGGTGCAGCAGTTAAAAACAGCCACCAGACTGGACGTAGAGGTGCACTGCCACAATGACTTCGGATTGGCCGTCGCGAATGTGCTTGCAGGCTACGAAGGCGGCGCCGACGCTCTAAACGTCACCATAAACGGGGTAGGATATCGCGCCGGTAACGCTTCGCTTGAGGAGGTAGTGATGGCATTGGAGGTTCTCTACGGCGTGGATACCGGTGTGCGTTTAGATCTCCTACCCACCCTCTCACGGTTGGTGGAAGAAATCACCGGCCTGCAAAACGGCTATTTCAAACCGATCGTCGGCCGGGGGGCTTTCCGCTATGAGCAGTGGGGAGCGACGGCGGCACTCATCGCAGGAGGTGCACGTCCCTATGCTTTCCCCTTTGAGCCAGAGGTGATCGGCAGGAGCCCACGGCTGATGATAGGCAAGTGGAGCGACACAGGCGCGGTGGTGCAGAAACTCGCCGAATATGGCCTGGGTGCCCCGGCTGACCGGCTGGATGCTATCCTTGTTCGCAGCCAGAGAGCAAGCGTCGCGCGTCACCGGCCACTCAAAGATGATGAGTTTCTCGCTATCGCTCAGGCAGAGGGTGCTCAGCCAATCGAATAGACAGTTTAGGGAGGTAACGACACCATGCAACGCATCGGATTGATTGGCACTGGCCTTATGGGGAGCCCTATAGGTAAGCGGCTGCTGGACGCAGGACATCCTTTGACAGTCTGGAACCGCACCGCCGAGAAGGCAAAGCCTCTGCTGGATGCCGGGGCTCGCTGGGCCGCCTCACCCAGAGAAGTCGCCGTGGCATCCGACATCGTTATCACCATGGTCACCGACTCGCGGGCGGTAGAGACGGTTGTCTGCGGCGCTAGTGGCGTGCTGGAGGGGGCTCATCCAGGGCTGATCCTGATAGACATGAGCACGATTGAGCCCACCACGTCAAAGTCCGTGGCCGAACGGGCAGCAGCGGCAGGCGTCGGGATGCTGGATGCGCCGGTAGTGGGAACCGTTCCCCAGGCCGAACAAGGGACGCTGGGGATCCTGGTAGGTGGAGCAAGCGAGCATCTTGAGGCTGTCCGTCCGGTGCTGAACTGTTTGGGAAATAAGATTTTTCACATCGGTCCTAACGGGAGCGGCATAACCGTCAAACTCATTAACCAAATTGTGTTCTCCGTCGTCTTGGAGGTGAACGCAGAGGCACTAGTTCTGGCCCAGAAGGCGGGGATTGCCCCGCAGTTGCTCATTGACGTCTTATCCGCTGGTGGGGCTCGTACCGTGGCGATGGAGACCCGCGGCCCTTGGATCTTGCAACGGGATTTCAAGCCCAGGTTCAGCCTCGCCAACCAACACAAGGACCTGACTAATGCCCTGGCTATGGCGCAGGATCTGGGTGTGCCCGTCCCCACCGCGGCGGTAGCCCACGAAGTCTATCAGATGGCGAGGGCTCAAGGCAAGGGGCATTTGGATGGCTCCGTTGTAGTCACCGCCTTGGAAGCGATGGCAAACGTGGTGATCGGGAGTGAGTCGGGCCGGTGAACTCACATATCTGCTTCCTCGTAACGTGGCTGAGGCCGTAGATGCTTCCCGGTCCGTGCGAACACCATTCCCTTTCGACTGAGGTAGAGGCGCAGCGACTGACTGTTTGCAGAGACCAAGCATGATAGATTCTATACTCCCTCCGCCTCATACGTCAGGGCGCGTCTGCCAAATCTACCGAGCCCGGTTAGGATTCAGGGCTAACCGCCTAACCGCTTGCTCCTCTCCACTTTGCAGGAGAGAAACCGGACACCCTCTGTGCGGCTGCAAAATTATCAACTACCCCCTTATGTTAGCGCATATGGGAGAGAAGGGGCGGGGGTAGAGAGAGGTAAAGGCTTTGCTCCTGAATCCCCTAAGTTTCTGTTGTAGCCCATGCCGTGCCGCGAGCGGCATGGAAATCCTCAGAGCGGCAGATCGGGATGCTGAAAAATTGGATGTCCGAACCCATGTCCGAAGCTCAGCTATGCTGCTCTCGGCAGGGCCATTATAGACATATCCACTGCGCGCGCAGCACCTGTCCGGCGCGCACCGGTTGCGGATTAGACAGGTATTCCTCCGTAACGCGCCGCCCTTCGGCGATCATCTCGGCAGCGTGGCTGAAATCTCGGAACGACAGGTTGGGGAAGGCACTGATGCGGATGTGGTGCAAAGTGACACCCGGCGTGTAGGATACTCGCTCCAAATCGTCCAGCAGATTCTGGTACTGCATCGTGGCAATGGCGCGACTGGCGATCTCAAGCAGTCCGCGCGCAGGAGCGGTCGGTTCTCCGGAATATCCCACATTGATAGCATAAATCGTCTTTGCCCCCTTGTCCAGCGCGATGGAGATCGGCACGTTGGCGACGATGCCGCCGTCCACCAGTTGCTGCCCATCCCTGTAAATGGGAGGCAAGATGGCCGGAACGGCAGCGCTGGCCAACACCGCATCCAGGAGAGGGGCGTTAAGATCGTCACCGAAAAGGTAAAGGGTGCGCGTGCGCAGGTCGGCCGCGGTGATGTAGAGCGGAATCTTGAGGTCTGCAAAGGTGGTGACTCCCGGCGGCATATGCCTGCGGACGAAGCGGCGGAGCGCATCGCCTGAGTAAAAACTGTCTTTTCCTGTGAGCAAACGCCAGGCAGGGGCCAGGTAACCGCCAGGATAGACATCTTCGGCCCGCACCTTCAACCAGAGACCGGCGAGGCGATCTGCACCCAGGGCTGTAGGGTCTGTTGCCAGAAAGGCTGCATTCATCGCGCCCGCCGAGGTACCTACAACCAGGTCCGGGCGGATGCCGTAGGCGAAGAGGGCTTGCAGCGCGCCGACCTCCAGCGCGCCCCGATTCCCACCTCCGCTCAACACGAAAGCGATCATGGTGCACTCCTCCCGAAGTTGAGCAGGCTGGGGAAGTAATAATGATAGAGGCGCAGGCCGTGCCGGATGGTTACGACCCGCTGGTTGTCCAGATCGGCAACCACGATCTCGCCGTCGGGGCCAACAGCGATGCCGGTAGGGCGACGAAATGGGCCGGGCGCGCCGTCGTTGGGGCCGGAGTAGGTGGCGAGCCGATGCCCCTCACCGCTCAGGCCGATCACGGCGACCTGATGATGCCCGCTGTCGGCCACGACCACGCACGGTATGAAGCCTCCGGTAGCCGTTCCCATGTGACATTGGGCCAGAGGCACTGCCGCAACATCTTGCGGCGTGTGCAAACCTACCCTGAACTCGCTGCGGAATGTTAGAGAATTGCCGTCAAAGGCCAGCAATTGCAGTCGGTCGTTGCCGCTATCCGCCACCAGCAACGGTATGGCGGTGGACCTGGGGCCCGTGTCGGGGAAAACCGGCAACCGGGTCATGCCTTGTGGCGATCGCCATTGGCCGGGGCCACTGCCCTCCTCACCGAATGACGAGATGAGGTTGCCCAAGGCGTCAAAGACTTGCAAACGGTTCATCTCGCCGTCGGCTACAATCAGGCGTGAGCGGTCCGAGTTGCCTATGCGTGGCAACGACGAGATGCGCAGACCATCCACAGCCGCCATTGCCGGGTCGTTGCCGTCCGGCCCGCAGCCAACGTGGAGCAGGGAGACGGTGCCGGTGATGGGATGGCGCACAAACCGCCGGTCTGCCAGGTAGCCGTCCACGTAGAGCGATAACTCGTGTTCGCTCCAGGTAAGGGCCAGGTGGTGCCATTCGCCGGGCCGCCAGGCCCAAACATCGCCGACGAGCCATTCCTCGTGTTGGTCGTGATCCTCAATCAGGGCATATACACCGCTCCAACTCGCCTTCGCCAATCGCAGATGAAAGGTGGGCGCAGAGCGAACCTGGCGCGCGCTCGTTGTCATACCTTCTGACGATGTTTCAATGAAGACGTGTTCCTTCTGGTCGTTACCGGCCCAGTCGGGCCGTACCCACAATTCCAGCGCGCCTTGCTCTGTGCCCAGCGTCCCCGTGCCTTCGTACACGAGGCGGCTGAGGGGATTGAACTGCGCGGCCTGGCCGAAGCGTCCTGGCACAAATGAGATGCCGGTTGCCTCTAACGGCTCGCGCCCGCTGGCAGTGAGGGAGCCATCAAAAGGAGCGAGGAGGATCGTGTGGCGGTCATCCGTTGCAGCGACGGCTACCGTAATGGCTTCGCCCGCCACCGCGAGGCCCGTAGGCTGGCGCAGAGGGCCAGGATCATAGTCGCCGTGGGGGCCGAACCAGTTGATGAGGCGCAGATCTCTATCCAGCGCGACGACGGTTCTCCCTCCGCGCGCGGCTACCATCCATTGTCCGGCGGAGTCGGTGGTCACCGGCCCACCGCCCGGGAAGCTCACATGCTCGCTCCCCTGCCTTCCCACCCAGCGCCCATCGGCCAGCTGGACGAAAGGCCCGCCGGTGTGGGCGTCTATCACCACCCGATAGTTGCCGTCGGCTGAGAAAGCCACCCTTGAGGGTCCGATCAAATAAGGAGCGCGGAAGACGTTGGAGAGCGCGCTGACTTGCCCCTCCGCGTCTATCGCGGCCACGGCGAAACGACTGGTACGATCTAGCGGCCCCTCATAGGATAGCGCAGTTGTTGTGGTCAACTCGCTCAACGGATAGAAGAACCATTCCTGCCCGCGATAGAGGCGGTAGCCTCTGACGCCGGGCGATGGGCTTGGTTCCCATCGGAGGCTGACCTGAGCACCAGCCACGCGCCCCGACAACCGCGCGGGAGGCTGCGGCGCATCTAAAGGTGGCAGGTGGGTCGGCATCGTCACAATGAAGGTGCGGGTGATGCCCTGCCAATAGGCCAGGTTAAGATCGGTTAGCGTCAGCCAGGCGAATGATTCGGCGTTGCCTCTGGCCGCGCGTAGAAAGACCTGTCCGTTGCGACCAACGACATCAATGAGACCGAAGGGGTTGTCTCGCAGCGTGTGACCAGTGGCGGTCGTGAGGGGGGAGCCTCCCGTAGAGCGGTTGGGCAGGATGGCATAGCCCTGTTCATCCGTCGTCAAAGCGAAGATCGCCGATGTATTCACCACGCCGTTTTGCTGTTGATAACCTGTCAGCATAGCACCCGCCGCCGGTTCGCCCCGATTATCCAACACCCGGATGGCCGTCTGCTCAGGTGTGTCAAAGAGGTACTCTCCGAAGTAGCCGCGGCGAAAGCCGGTATGCCGGTTCAGGCCTGCGGCCGTATGGTTATCATAATATGTGTAGTCGTAGGGACCGACATCGCCACCGCCCATGAGCCCGCCGTTCGGCCAGAGAAAGCCTTGCAGAATTGGAAGCCCTTCGTGGTCCGGAACCAGATTGCCGTTGAAGGGTGAGACGTTCATCTGATATAGATCAATGACGCCGATCTGATGCGTCAACTCGTGCACCAGGCCCCAATCAACGGTGTCGGCCACCGCCGAGGCATAGTTTTCTGCGCTGATGCGGGATTCGTCTTCCGGCGTATGGTGGTCATCTCGTTCTACGCGAAAAGTCCAGCGGCCATCGTAGGGGAGCGTGCTCTCCACGATATCGCCACCAACGTCGGTCGTTACGACAATGCTGTCAATCCGCACCCGGTCCAGGATACCATGGGGCGTGAGGGGGAAGACGGCGGCTGCCAGGCGTTGGTTCATCTGGGCTACCTGAGCTTGCATCCAATCGGCGAAACTCCAAGAACCAACCAGATTTCGGCGGGCGCGAAAAGCGTCATCTATTAGGGGGTGCACCAGAACTTCCAGGAAGAGGGCGTCGGTGCGATCCTCGCGCGCGTTATTGCTGCGGGTGATTTCAGACAATATACCGGCGGGATCGGCCACAAAGCTGATGACATGAGGGCCTGTGTCCCATGCCCACGTAAAGGATGTGGTGAAAACCTGGCCCGGTGCCAGAGCGGGCAGCGCACCGCCGGCAATATCCTGGCCGTCCAAACGCCACAAATAGGCCGTAGTACTGGCGGTGAACGTGCCCTGATTGACAACGTGAGCGGTGAAAGTCACGATCTCGCCGGGGTCGGGGTGGCGCTTCGCGTTCTCGGTGCCGGGGCAAAGAATAGGGCGATCGTCGGGGTATGTCAGGCAATAGCGCTGATATTTTGGCTCGCGAGAGATAAACCAGACGCTGAGGTCTGGCAGGTGCGGCGCGGGTGATGGTGTCACGCGGGGGCTGGCAGGGGCCTGATCTGGGGCTACCGGTGGATAAAGATCAGCCGAAGGCGACCGCAGGCGCGAGATAACCTCGCGAGGCGGTATGGGCGCGGCGCTCGCGCGCCGGACGTAAGCCAGAGATGAAATCAGAGCCAGCGCGATGCCGGTTGTGATGAGAAGCGCGACGATGATTTTGCGACAAACGCCCCTTTCCCCTTTGTGTTTCATGCGTGGCTCCCTATGGGCGGCGTCTCTGAGGTCTTGGGCAGTGGAACCTGCTGAACGCTCGTTCTTAGCTCCGCCGGTGAATAAGCGGCATGTGAACACCGGTTTGCCGCGAGGGTTTTTGCACCAGATGCGGGCCGCTGACGACGAGGGCGTAAGGCTGCGGAAACTGTGGGTACGGGATGTTCGCCGCGCGAACGATAACCTGCCAATCGCCGGCGGCAGCATCGTCCAGCCAGACGGTCTCAACGTTGTTTGTGCGGTCGGGGACGGTTCCGCCGTTGCCGTAGTAGCGCGTTCCATCAGGTGCGATCACCTCCAGGTCCAGATCGTTCACAAGGGCCTTGCCTGCATAAGCCGCCGCGGGGTAATCTGTCCAGACGAGGGTCACACGGAATGGATACTTTCTTCCCGGCGCGGATACCTCATATTGCAGGCTCACATCGTCCACGAAGAACTGGGTCGTCGCGAAGGAATCGGTGATGCCGCCAAACAGCAGGTACAGGGTTTGGCCTTTGACTGCATTGATCGTGTTGCTATCAAACAGATAGGTGGCCTGAACCCATTGCCCCCCTGTGCCCAATTTGCCGTCCAACGTGCCTAATGGCATCGTGAGAAAGAGGTTGCCTCCGGAGAGACGGTAGAAGCCCAGCCACAGATGATCGCGGTAGAAGTCGGTTTCCGCGCTATCAATCTTCACCCAGAACGACAGCGTGGCCGATACGATGTTACTAGGAAAGGAGAGCGCTTGCCACACCCGGTTATCCTGCGAATCGCCACCGGCCAGCCGTACCGAGAAATTTCCGCTTCGCTTCTGGAGGCTGGTCACGTTGGGCGAACCGGAAGACGACCACCCGCTCAGGTTGCCCGTCTCAAAGCCGCCGTTCTGGATGATGTCGGTGGCGTCAGGAGCGAGAGGGGCAGGAGCAACCTCTACTTCGGCAGAGGTCGCGATTCGTTGTGATGGCTGACCGTCTTCAGAGAACGGAGCATCCGCCGTTACCATCGGTGGGCGCAGAACCAGATGCCCCGCCTCCTGTGACAAGGGAGCGGCTGGGGCAGGGATGCCAATGTTAAACCGATACGCGACACTCTTGCCGGTGCCGAGGCCCATAGCGTGGTCATCAAACCGGAGAGTAATAGGCGCATCGGGCGCGACGGACCCTGCCAGGTTCACCCGCCCCCAACCTACGGCATAGTTGGGGGTGATGTCGGCGACCTCTTGCGTGGGGCCGTATCCATATTGTCCCGGCGCGATGGTGGTCGCGCCGTTGATGAGTGTGGCCTTGATGAGCGCGCTGGAAGGGTTGGAGATTCGTTGCACATCGTTGTACCAGTCTCGTACCAACGTGGCCGCGCCTGCGGCAAGGGGCGTCGCCATACTGGTGCCGCCATCATAGATGTAGTGAGCGTTGTAGAGGCCCCAGCCCGTGCCGGCGCGAGGGTGGTGCGAACGGGCAGAGATGATGTTTGTGCCGGGCGCGACCAGGTCGGGTTTGATGCGCCCGTCATTTGTAGGGCCCCGCCCGGAGAACGCAGCCAGACCGTTGACGTTGTTGGACAGCGCGTCTATGGCGATGGGAAAAGCAGGAAAGTCCCGCGGCCAGCAGTCGGCCCAGGCCCAACAGGCTCCGTTCGGATAGTTAAGGCCACCTGATGGCCGGAACGATTCGCTCGCGCCGATGGTGACGACGTTCTTAGCTGTTCCCGGCCAGGAGATGCTATCCGGGTCTATGAGGCCATCCTTATTCCTATCCTCCGCCTCGTTGCCCGCGGCGAAGAATATTGTCATGTCGGGATGGCTCCAGGCAAACTGGTCGGCCTGCTGCGCATCCAGCGTGTAGGCTCCGAGGTTATCCACGCCGCCCCAACTGTTGACGTGGATTCGTGCGCCGTCGTTGTAGGCTTGCCGGAAGAGATCGTTCAGGTCGGCAGGGAGGCCGGGCAGCCTGCCGGAGCCGTCATCTATGGATTGAAAAACCAAGCCGGCTTCCGGCGCGACCCCGGCAAACGAGCTCATGTACAGCTGGTTAGCGGGGTTGCTGCCGGAGAGGCTACCGTTGCCCAGCACCGAGCCGGCCACATGGGTGCCATGACCATCCAGGTCTGACCAGTCGCCCAAACGGGCCAGCGCGTAGGCATTGACCAAGCGGCCTGCAAAATCGGCGGACAGGGTGGCCGCATTGCCTGTATCCAGCCCTGTGTCGGCCACACCGACGATCTGGCCTGCGCCATAGAGGCTGGAGATGCAGTTCCAGGCAGTATGAACGCCTATCGTCGCGCGCCCGACATCGTTGAAGAGTTGGCGCGGATAGGCCGGCTCCAGCCAGGAGATCGCAGGCAGGCGGGCCGCAGCGGCCAGCGCCCTCGCGGGCAACTGTAGGCGCAGCGTGCTGCCCCATTGGTTTGTCGACCGACTGGTGAGACGAGCTCCCAACGCGGTCAATTCCCTTTCTACCATAGCCAAGTCTTCACCGACGAAGACGCGAATATGGAGGTCTAGAAGGTCGCCGTCCTCCCCTTGTTGGCTGCTAGCAAAGGCCGAATCCAAGGCGAGGCTCAGTTTGTAGGCAGGATGGAATGGGCCCACCCAGCGTACCATCGGCAGAGAAAGCAACGCCTTCATGGCCCCCGGCTTGAGGCGAGCGATGAAGGCATGGTCGGGAACATATTCTAAAAGTTCTGCACCGGCGGCAGTCGCTGCATCCCACCAGGCTGGTTGGATAGGCCCCTGGAATTGCACGATACCATAGCCATTCTCGTCGGATACGAGATCAGGAGCTATCAGTTCTGCCGGAAGGGAAGGCTCCTCGCGTAGAGGGTCAAAGGTAGCACGTTGGAGATAAATGCGTGGGCCTGCTTCTGCAGATGTGAGAACAACACCGCCCGGAAGGGTATAGGTGATGGCGAGCAATAGCAGGCCGATGGCGAGGCGAATCGTGAAGTGCGAGGCATGGCGCATGAAAGGCTTTCCTGTCAGAAGGTAGTGGTATCTCAGAGCGACGATCGCAACTTGGTCTGCGATTCGCTTTTCCCATTATAAGGGATGGGATACGGAACGTCAATTGAGAAACTGAGCTTTGGACATAAGTTCGGACTCCCGCCGGAAATGTCACCTGGGCCGGCTTGCCAAGGCAGAGAGCCTGGGAGTGTCTCCCCAAGACCCCTCTTCTCCCCCACTGGGGGAGAGGAGGGGCAGGGGTAGAGAGAGGTAAACACCGGGCCGATGCAAGAGATACGCTATTGAACAGGATGGCGGTGATAAGCAAAGTCGTGAACGGACGAGGCTGGCGATATCTCATGCCTCTGCTCCGTACAGAGCGGTTTGCGTCGTGCCCCTTCTGAAAACGAACAGGCGATGCTGATGTGAGCATCGCCTGTTCGTTGTTTGGGGGAGGAAAAACGGTCAATCTTCGCCACGATGTTGGCGCAGCGTGCGCGAGATAATATCGTCTAACTCGGCGCGGCGAGAATCCTCCCGCTCCCGCTGCTTGCGGCGCTCGCGGCGATCTCGCCGCTTGTCATATTGCGCTTTCTGCAGGGCGATCTCAAAGATGCTAACGTCGTCCTCGTCGTCTGGTTCCTGGTCGTCATCCCGATATCGCGATTCTGCCTCAGGCGCAGCCGCTTCGGGTTCCGGACGCAGGCCTTTCATGCTTAGATCAATCCGCCCGCGTCGCTTGTCCAGCCGGCTGATCCGCACCTCTACCACGTCGCCGACTTTCACCACATCCTCCGGCTTGGCAACATAGCCGTTGCCCATTTCCTTTACATGGAGCATGCCATCGCGCTCAACGCCGATGTCAACAAACGCGCCGTAGGGGGCAAGCCGGGTGACGGTTCCTGTGACGACATCGCCCTCGTTAAGGTCCTGGATCGTGCGCGTGTCAGGAGAGATCATGGTCAGGCTGATGCGGTTCTTGGCCCGGTCTAATTCTTTGATCCAGACCTTGACCGTGTCTCCCACACGCAAGACGTCGCTGATCTTGGCGACACGTTTGACAGAAACCTCAGAGATATGTACCAGCCCGTCGCGTCCGACGCCGATGTCAACGAACGCGCCGAAGTCAGCCAGTCGCTTAACCCGGCCCTCTAACTCCATGCCAACCGCCAGGGTCTTGACGATTTTCTTCGGAGGGATGACCTGAACGGGAGGGTAATCCCCTTTAGTGGGTCTGGGTATCCTTCGCCGTCGAGATCGGGAGGAAGGGGCCTGCTTTTCTGCTGCTTGGCTATCCTGTTGCCCGGATGGGCCTTGGGGGTGCCCGTCTTGGGCTTGGGTCTGAACCGAAGGTTCCGATATTTGTGCTAGAGGGGCAGGCGTCGCCTCAGCCGTGGCGGGGACCTGTTCGCTCTCAGGCATTGGTGCAGCCGCCACGGCCAACTCTGGCCTTTCTTGATCGGTCACTGCAGATCACTCCTGACATACATGGGCGGGAAAGGTGTGTTGCAAGAAGTCAGTACAATTATATTCAAGATCGTTAGGCTGTCAAAAAGCGCGCAAAACCTCTGGAGGCTGTCCGATGTTAGGAATAACGAAGCAGGCAGCCCTTCTGATAATATCTCTTGTTTGCCAACTGCTTGAAGCAAAAGCCGTCGATAAGCGGGTGAAAGGCTGCCTTGCTCTCTAATATCTCTCGTGCCAGCCTTCGGTCACTTTCACGCGCGCCATCTCGGCCTGTAATCGCCGCGTCCAAGGCGTCGCATGGTTCTCAGCGATGGCAACCAACTCTTTGAAGCGCGCCACCGACGTGGTATGCAAGAACGCCTCGCGTTCGGCCCCCGTCAACTTGATGGCCTCTTTCCATATCGCCCGTCCGGCCAGGAAACCGCACGCACCGCCGCGCATGGCGATATCGGCCTGGACACGGAACAATTCCCAATCCACGCCCGCGCTGAGAAGCACCCAAGGCCCGTTGACGGCGTCGGTCAAGCGGCGGCAGTTGTCCAGCAGCCGATCGGGCTCGCTGGCACCCTCGCCGGGGAATTCGGCTTTATAGACATCCACGCCTAGCGGAGCTAACCGTTTGGCCGATTCAATCACCAGCTCCCCTTTGTCCTCGCCGTCTCGCACCGGATAGGTGACGCACTCCATAAGGAATAAGATGTCGTGCTTGAGGCAATCTGCCGCGACCTGTTGGAGGAGTGCTTCCTGCTGCGGAGCGGTTGGCGCAGCCGGGTTATAATAAAGGAGAAGTTTGACTGCCTGGGCTCCCATGCGGCGAATCTTCTCCACCGACCAGCCAGGAACAAGGCCGCTGCGTCTGGCTTTGGCATCGCCTTCGTAGCCGGTGGCCTCAATGCTGACCAACAGGCCCACCTTGCCCGGCAGGTCGCCACACACGATGGTCTGTGCTGCCGCAAAAATGGGGTCCAGGAGCACGGCGCTGGCATAGGGGGCCAAGGCTGCCGTTACCTGACGTTTGAACGTCACCATCTCATCATAAGAGGCAGCCTTGCCATCGGAGCCAAGCTGCTTTTGCAGCGAGCCTCGCTGGTCCACCGCCAGCATGGTAAAGATGCCCTGTGGATTTGATATTTGTTGTAATCCGCGTATGCGGCCGATGGTTAGTTCTTTCATGGCTGAAATTATACCATGACCTTGGGCGGCGCGCAAGGTTTGCAAGGCAGGAAGCCTATGGTAGAATGGTTGCGTTCATCTCAGGAGGCATGATGTTAGAGCGATTGCGCCACGAGGTGTGGCGACTGCATCTGGAATTACCCAAGAACAACTTGGTGGTCTGGACGGGGGGAAACCTCAGCGCCCGCGACCCCGCGACGGGCTTGGTGGTCATCAAGCCGAGTGGCGTGCGCTATGACGACCTGCGCCCTGAGCAAATGATCATCTTGAACGTTGACGGCGAGATCGTGGAAGGCGATCTGAAACCTTCTAGTGACACGGCAACGCACCTCTATATCTATCGCCACCGCCCGGATGTTTTCGGTGTGGCGCACACCCACTCGCCCTATGCCACAGCATTTGCCGCCTTGGGACAGCCCATACCTGTGTACCTCACGGCCATTGCCGACGAGTTCGGTGGGCCTATTCCCGTCGGGGGGCTGGCGATGATCGGCGGCGAGGATATCGGACGCGAGGTTGTGCGCAATATCGGCGACTCTCCCGCGATCCTGATGAAGAATCATGGCGTGTTCACCGTCGGGCCGAATGCCGAGGCAGCGGTGAAGGCCGCGGTGATGGTGGAAGACGTGGCGCGCACCGTCTATTATGCATTGACGTTGGGCCAGCCGGAGGAAATACCGGCGGAACTGGTGGCGCGGCTACATCGCCGATATAAAGAGGATTATGGTCAGGTAAAACAGTAGCTCCCTTTGGCCCCCCCTAGGTACGATGAATTGAGAACGCAGAGGCGCGACACCGCCTCTGCGTTCTCCGCAGGCTGTGTTATATTTTCGGTCTGCCCCTCGTTAATTGGCGCGCACTTCTGCCTTTAGCCGTTTGAGCGTTTTCATCACATTGTTCTCGCCGCGGCCAAAATAGTCATGCAGCCGCTTGTACTCGGCATATAGCAGGTCATAGGTGCGTTGATGCGCCGCGATAGGCCGATAGACCTCGTCCTTCAGGCGGACCATCTTCTTGGCCGCCTCAAAGATGGTGTCATAGCCGCCCGCGGCTTTCCCGGCGGCCACCGCGCCGAACATGGCCGATCCCAACGCGCCTGCCTGCTTAGAGGCTGCCACCTTCATTTCTCTGCCGGTCACGTCAGCATAGATCTGCATCAGGAGTTTGTTGCGCTCCGGCAAACCTCCCGTGGTGACCAGCTCGTGGATGGCAACGCCGTGTTCCTCAAACGTCTCAATGATGACGCGCGTGCCAAAGGCCGTTGCTTCTATGAGGGTGCGATATATCTCCGGCGCTTTGGTCGCTAACGTCGCGCCGATGAGTAAGCCGGTCAAATCCACATCTACCAGCACCGAGCGGTTGCCGTTCCACCAGTCCAGCGCCAGGAGCCCCGACTCGCCGGGCCGTAACTGCGCCGCCTTCTCTTCTAGCAGTTTGTGCAGGTCTAAACCGCGTTGTTGGGCCTCGGCATGGTATTCCGGTGGCACGGCGTTTTCCACAAACCAGGCGAAGATGTCGCCTACCCCCGATTGGCCTGCCTCAAAACCGAAGAAGCCGGGGATGATACCATCCTCTACCACACCGCACATGCCGGGAACTTCTTTCATCTCCGTGCCCAGAACCATGTGGCAGATGGATGTGCCCATGATCATGACCATGCGCCCCGGTTCGGTAACGGTGGCCGCCGGCACGCTCACATGCGCATCCACATTGGCGATGGCTACCGCTGTGCCCGGCTTGAGGCCCGTCCATTCCGCAGCCTGTGCGGTGAGCCCGCCCGCTCTCTGGCCGATGGGATAGATGGTGCGGCTCATTTTCTCATCTATCACGTGTTCCAGGCGGGGATCGAGGGCGCGGAAGTAATCGTTCGCCGGAAAGCCGTCGCGCTTAGACCACATGGCCTTGTAGCCTGCGGTGCAGGAATTTCGCTTCTCCTCGCCTGTCAGTTGCCATACCACCCAGTCCGCGGCTTCTATGAGCCGATCGGCGGCAGCATAGACCTCGGGCGCTTCATCCAGGATTTGCAAGGTTTTGGAGAAAAACCATTCGGAGGAGATCTTGCCACCGTAGCGATTTAGCCACGGCTCATTTCGCTCGCGCGCCACCTGGTTGATGCGGTCGGCTTCCGGCTGTGCCGCGTGGTGCTTCCACAGTTTGACCCAAGCGTGAGGATTGCCGCGCCACTCCTTCAGGAAGCAGAGAGGGGTGCCATCCTTCTTGGTCGGCATCATGGTGCAGGCGGTGAAATCTATGCCGAGGCCGATGACATCCTCCGCTGCCACGCCGGCTTGTCGCAGGACGGCAGGGATGGTCTGTTTCAAGGTCTCAATGTAGTCGGCAGGGTCTTGCAGAGCCCAATCAGGGTCCAGACGCAGGCCCGATTCAGGCAGCCGCTCATCAATGACACCATTACGATAAGGATGGACGGCGGTTGCCACTTCGCGGCCGGTGTCAACTTCCACCAGCACGGCGCGACCCGATTCTGTGCCGAAATCCACGCCGATGGCGTATTTTTTTGCGCTCACGCTGCCCCCTTCCGATCATGATTGTAAACCTCCCAGCCGAGGTACTTGCTGAACGCTTCTTCCACGGCGGAGGCCGTCTGCGATAGGTTGATGGCGACGTGGTGCTCAAAACCGCGCTCACAAATGAACCGCAATAACTTCTGCAGGTTGGGCACACGGATCACGCCGTAGCCGCCAAAGGTCAACAGCGGGTCCTCTGTCAACACGCCTTCGCCCACATAAGCGGTAATGCTGGCGCGCACATCGTCGGTGGAGACGCGGCAATAGGTGAACGGTTCAGCCTTCACCCGACCGGACACAATGCCATAGGCGTTTTCCCTGCCTACCGTCCCGGCGATAATCTCCTGGTAATCTACCACGGGGATGTCGGTGAAGACCTGCTTGGGAAGGTTGGAACAGTGGAAAACAACCGCCTGGTCAGGATCATCACCATAGTTGTTGTTCCAGTCCACCAGCGCGCTGGGCTTGCCGGAGGCCAAAGCCAAAGCATACATCCCCACCACGCCAGCCACATCGGTCTCGCACGCGCTGGGCAGGAGGGTGTTGCTCATCATGCTCATCAGAGTACAGGGTGTAACCCCATAGAACTCCTCCATTGAGGTCCAACACTGCACCGCTGTTGCCTGTAGGTTGCGCTCATTCATCCAACGCTGCACCACCAACCCAAACTTCGCCATTCTGTTGAGCGATTCAGAGGGAACGCGTGTGGTGTTGGCGTAGGCTTCAATCTCGGCCCGTTTCTCGCGCACGGCAGGGTCGTCGTCACGCAATCGGTTGGCGCGACCGAAAACCTCGGAGAGGTCCAAGGTTTCCACACTGATGCCCGCCCGCTCCAGAAGTTTCTCGCTATACCGCACGGTGTTGAATGCTGCGGGCCGCGCGCCGATGGCCCCGATGCGCGCGTGGCGTAGGCCTTCCACCACCTGGCAGACCGCAACAAACCAACGCAAATCTTGACGGAAGCTATCGGAGGTAGGTTCTACGGTATGCAAAGTGGTCAGGCTGAAAGGGATGCCGTATTGGCTCAGGTTATTGCAGACCGACATCTTGCCGCAGAAGGAGTCGCGGCGATCTGTGACGGCCATGCGGGTGGTCGTATCCGGAAAGGCATGGACCAGGACGGGAACGTTAAGCCCGGCGAAGCGCAGCGTATTGGCGACACCACGCTCGTCGCCGAAGTTGGGGAGGGTGACGAGGACGCCGATGATTTCGTCGCGATGTTTCTTGAAAAGAGCCGCACACTTTTCGGCGTCGCTGAGGCTCTCAACGCTTCCGTATTTCGTGTCTTCCGGCGTCAACGCCACCGCGTTGATCCCTTCCTCGGCGAGCACTTTCAGTATCTCTTTGCGTCCGCTGTCGCAAAGATGACCGGGGAAAAAGCCGCGGTTGCCAACTATAACTCCCAGCGTGGGCTTCTTCATAATGAACCTCCTGGATATCCTGAAAGGTATAAAGCCTGTCATGCGGTTCTAATGTTATCACCCTACGCCTCATTCCGCAAGTCGTGCGAGCGCGAAAAGGCTCCACCTGATGTAGGGCCTATCCTTGCCACTCATCAATCATACGTTTACACCAACGTTAACTCAATCCCCAGTCGCCGGATCGCATCCGCCGTCTTCGGTGAAAGCCCCGTGTCGGTGATAATCTTATGAACGAGCGTGAGAGGCCCTACACGGGCAAAGGCGACACGGTCAAATTTGGAGGAATCGGCCACCAGGATCGTCTCGCCGGCTGCCTCAATCATGGCCCGTTTGCAGGGAGTTTCGGCCAGTGTCAATTCTGAAAGACCCCTTTCCACATCCACACTGGTGCTGGCAAGGAAAAGGCGGTCGGCGTGAATGTTGCGGAACGCCTCAACAACCTCAGAGCCCACCAAAGCGATGGCATCCGGTACCAAAACCCCGCCGGTGATGATGGTGACGCAGCGAGGCAAGCGCCCCAACTCAATGGCGATATTCAATCCACGCGTCACAGCGGTCAGATTGAGCTGCTGGGGCAAGCTGCGCACAACCTCCATGACCGTGGTGCCGGCATCAAAGATGACCGTCTCATTGTCACGCACAAGAGCGGCCGCGGCACGCCCGATGCGGGCTTTCTCCTCCGCGTGTTCCAAAGCACGTTGGGCAAATCCGATGATGAGGCTGGACGTGAGGCTCTGGTTGGCGATAGCGCCACCGTATTCTCGGATCAGGAGTTTCTGCCGTTCCAGGGCATCCAAATCCTCCCTGACCGTCACATCGGAGACGCCAAACAACCTACGTAGTTCTGCCACGCGCACCGAACCTTGTTGCTGCAAAAGTTGCAGTATCTTCGCCCGCCGTTCTTTGGCGCTCCACACCTTTGTCTGAGCAATCGCTGGATCCAGCCGATTCATGAGGAGACTCCATTGCCTCAAGGGGATCATATGCGACATGATACACCGAAACAAGTCATAAGTCAAATTACGCAGAATAGCATGCTATTCCCTTTCGTTCTGCATCGCTTGTCGCTTTCTTGACTTTTCTTTCTTTTGCCCGTATAATCCGACCTAATGGAACTGGATCTGTCGGGAAGAGTCGCTGCGGTCACGGGAGGTAGTGAAGGGATCGGCAAGGCCATCGCCTGGCGCTTATGCCAGGAAGGCGCGCACGTTGCCATCTGTGCACGCCGTGCAGACGTGTTGGAGCGCGCTGCGCAAGAGATTCGGGAATCTACCGGCGGCCAGATTCTGGCTTTTTGTGCGGATGTGACCAAACCGGATGACATCGCTCGCTTCATAGAGGCGACGGTACAAGAATACGGTCGTTTAGATATCTTGGTGAACAATGCCGGTCGCCGCGCCGGTTATCCTTTCCTGAACACGACTGACGAAGCGTGGCAGTCGGATTTTGACCTCAAAGTTTTCGCTGCGATCCGTGCAACCCGCCTCGCTATTCCCCACATGATTCGGTCTGGCGGAGGGCGCGTCATCAATATCACCCACGTTGGCGGCAAGCAACCGGGCGCAACCTCCATGCCCAGTTCGGTGAGCCGCGCGGCCGGCATCGCTCTGACCAAGGCGCTCTCCAAAGAACTGGCCGAGCACAAGATCCTGGTAAATACGGTGTGCGTGGGCATCATCAGGAGTGCCCAAACAGAGAAGGGGTGGCGCGAGCAAAGCCCACACCTCACCCTGGCCGAATATGAACAACAGATTGGGCGCGGCGTTCCTTTGCAGAGGATCGGCGAGGCGGAAGAAGTGGCAGACCTGGTTGCGTTTCTGGCGTCGGCGCGCGCATCTTACATCACCGGTACGGCCATCAACATAGATGGCGGATTGAGCAATGTGGTGTAGATTATGTTGAGATATGCTCCCCCGTCCTGGGGCGCGATATTGCAACAAATGCCATGAAAAGAGGAGGGTATGATGCCAAGTCGTGAAGAAATTCTGAGGGGGTTGTACGAGCACACAATCCCCGGCCATGCGGCGCAGGTGAAGGAGCTCACCCAGGCCGGCATTGACATGGGCCTTGATCCGAAGGATATGCTCTACGGAGCGCAGGGTATGGGGCTCATTCCCGCGCTGCGAGAGGTAGGCGCCCGTTTTGAGCGGGGTGAGTATTTTGTGCCCGAGATGCTCATCGCCGCGCGCGCCATGCAGGGGGCCATGTCCCTCTTGCGTCCCTTGCTGGCGAAACAAGGGACGAAGCCAATCGGCACCGTCGTGATGCTCACGGTCAAAGGTGATATGCACGACATCGGCAAGAACCTGTGCGACATGATGTTGGAAGGGGCGGGGTTCCGGGTCATTGATCTGGGGGTGAATACGCCGCCGGAGAAGATGATCGCCGCCGTGCAGGAGCACAATCCCCAGATCGTAGGGTTCAGCGCGTTCCTTACGACCACGATGCCGATGTTCAAGGTGAATATCGCGGCGCTGGAGAAGGCCGGGTTGCGCGACAAGGTGAAGGTCATGGTCGGGGGCGCGCCTGTGACGGAGGAATATGCGCGGAAGGCGGGGGCAGATGGTTATGCCCCCGACGCGAGCGCCACGGTGCGGAAGGCTAAGGAATTGTTGGGCATCAGAGACGAGGACACTTCGGGGAATAGCCAGGCGTTGGCCGATGCAGTGGCGATACTGGATGAGACGATGCAAAAGATCGGTGAGGCAGAGGCGGCGGTTAAATCACAACTCTAGCCGGAGGCCGCAATGCGGACGATTATCTCTTCGCGGACGCGCACGGTGATCATCGGGCCGGATGAGCCCTTCGTCATCATCGGAGAGCGCATCAATCCCACCAATCGCAAGGTGTTGGCCGCACAGATGCGCGAAATGGATATGACTCGCGCCGTGCAGGATGCTTTAGCGCAGGTGGAGGCAGGGGCTCATGCCCTGGACGTGAACGCAGGGGTACCTGATGGCGATGAACCTGCCATCATGGCTGCGGCGGTGCGGGCTATCCAGGCAGTTACCGATGTCCCTCTCTGCCTGGATTCTTCCGTTGTGGATGCCCTCCGAGCAGGCTTGGAGGCGTATCAAGGCAAAGCCCTCGTCAATTCCGTCACCGGTGAGGATGACCGCCTGGAAGCGGTACTTCCGCTGGTGCGCAAGTATGATGCGGCGGTGATAGGCATCGCCAACGATGAGTCGGGCATCAGCATGGAACCTGAGGTGAGGCTGGCAGTGGCCCGTAAGATCGTGGAACGCGCGGCAGACTACGGCATCCCTCGCGAGAATGTCCTGATAGACCCGCTCTGCATGACCGTCGGTGCCGACCACAGGGCAGCTGTCGTCTTCTTTGAGACGCTTCGCCTCGTGCGCCGGGATCTGGGCGTCAACACCGTTTGTGGTGCCAGCAATGTCTCCTTCGGATTGCCGGAGCGGCCCGGACTTAACGCGGCCTTTCTGGCGATGGCGATGCACGGTGGCCTCACCGCGGCCATCACGAATCCGCTGGAGCCGATCCTGATGACAAGCATGCGGGCGGGGAACCTGTTGTTGGGCCATGATGAATACGCGATGAATTGGATCAAGGCCTACCGCCAGAAGCAGTCGCAACCGGCATAGCAACCCGAGCAGAGGTTAACTTGGCTACACAGACAGGTAAGGCACGGCTTGTCTTCAAGCCTCAGGATGCGGTGACGACGGTGCCCATCGGCACCACGATCTTCAACGCGGCGGCCTGGATAGGGCTGGCGATTGACTCTACCTGCGGCGCGCGCGGCACCTGTGGAAAATGTAAGGTGCTGGTGCAAAACGGCATCGTGCCGCCTATCACAGAAGCAGACCGTGAGGCTCTGACGGAGGAAGAACTGGCTGCTGGATGGCGGCTTTCCTGTCGTGCCGTCGTAGAGTCCGACACGGTTGTAGAGGTGCCCCGCCTCATGGGCAATCCTAAAGCCGCGCTGATGGGTATGGGACGCCATGTGGTCCTTGCACCTGCCGTCCACAAAATCTTCATGGAATTGTGCGAGCCAAGCCTGGAAGACCAGCGTTCGGACCTGGAACGGGTGCTTGAGGCGGTGCGGAACAGCAAGGCGAAGATAGAAGCCCATGCCGGCTTGAACCTCTGGCGGACTTTACCCAAGACCTTGCGCCAGGCCGGTTGGAAGGCTACGGCTGTCGTCGTTGATGATGAGTTGATCGCAGTAGAGCCGGGCGATACGACGGAAGAGGTGTATGGACTGGCCTGCGACATCGGCACGACGACCGTGGTGGCAATGCTCATGGACCTTCGTTCCGGCGCGCCTCTGGCCGTCGCCTCTAACTTGAACGGTCAGGCGGTATATGGGGCAGATGTCATCAGCCGTATCAGTTATACGATGATGGAGCCGGATGGGCTGGCGACCCTACAGGCGAAGGTCGTTGAGACGCTCAACGGCCTTATCCACCAGGTCACGACGAAGGCCGGCATCCCGCGCGAGCGTATCTATGAGGTGGTCGTCGCAGGCAATGCGACGATGCAGCATCTCCTCCTCGGCATAGATCCGGAGCCCATCTCCGTCGTCCCTTTCATTCCTGCGCTGGCGAAATGGGCCACTGTGAAAGCCCGTAGCCTGGGGCTCATCGTGCATCCGGAGGCTCCGTTAAGCGTCTTCCCCTGTTGTGGAGCCTATGTAGGCGGCGACATCGTGGCAGGGTTGGTGGCGACAGGCGTGGCCCAAGAGGACAAATTGCGCCTCTTCGTGGATGTGGGCACCAATGGCGAGATCGCGCTGGGCTCGGCCAAACGAACCATCGCAACCGCAGCGCCGGCGGGCCCGGCTTTTGAGGGCGCGCAGATCCGCTGCGGAATGCGGGCTACGACCGGGGCCATTGAAGGTGTGCACATTGAGCCCGATCACATCGCTCTACAAGCCATCGGTGATGCGCCACCGATCGGTATCTGCGGTTCCGGCCTGATTGATGTGGTGGCCGAGATGGTGCGCGTGGGTATCCTGGACCGATCCGGGCGACTTCTCAGCAGGGAGGAAGCGGAGGAAACCGTAGGGCCTTTTCTGGCGAAGAGGCTGACGGTCCTGGAAGGCGGCCTGCGGGCTTTCGTATTGGCGACCCCAGAAGAGACAGGAGGGGCTCCGGTTGTCTTGACGCAACGAGACGTGCGCGAACTGCAGTTCGCCAAGGCGGCCATCGCCACCGGTGTTGCTGTCCTCTGCCGTGAGCTGGGGATTGAACCCGATCAGATTGAGGAGGTGCTCCTCGCGGGTTCTTTCGGCAGTTACATCAATCCGGCCAGCGCGCGTCGCATCGGCCTGGTGCCCGACATAGAGTTATCGCGCATCAAAGCTGTGGGCAACTCGGCCGGAGAGGGCGCGAAGATGGCCCTCCTGAGTTTCCGCGAGCGGGCGAAGGCGAAGGCGTTGCCCGAGCGCGTGGAGTATTACGAACTCTCCGGGCGCACGGACTTTAACGATGCATTTGTGGAGCAACTTCCGTTTCCGGTGCTGAAATCAGAGGATTGAGGATGGCGCGTTACCAGATTATGTATTGGAAGGATATTCCCAATGTGGTGCGGGCTTGGGACGGTGATCGGGAAGTGAAGAAACAACTCTCGGCCCGTTTTGCGCTGGCGATTGATGCTGTGGCGACCGCAGAGGGCGAGATAGATGCTGACGTTTACCTGGATGCCTGGGCATGGGGACCGGAATCGGAGCGCGAAGGGACGCCGCAAGAAGTGGCGCAGGCATTGATGGAGGAATTGGAAGCGACCTGGCCTCATGAGCGGCTGGCCGCTCGTGTGCGCGCCTCTGTCAGGGCGGAATAGCGCGCTTGCAAGGTTGGTCGCGATGATGCGGCTGTGAGGGAGGAGTGGACAATGGCTGAGACCATGACGGGGCGCGATCGCTTCTTGACGGCGTTGCGACGCGGCATTCCCGATCGCGTCCCCATCTTTGAGCTGATGATTGATCCTCACGTGATTGAGGGTCTCATCCCAGGAGCGTCTTATGCCGACTTCGTGGAGAAAGTAGGCCTTGATTGCGTTGTAACTCCTACTCCCTCCGCGCTCTATAAACAAACCGTCGTCGGTTACGATGGGCCGGACGTCGCCATCATAAAAACCGAGTGGGGCGAGACGCGGGCGAAAACGGCGGAACTGGTGCCCATCCCTGTGGAGCATCCTGTTTCCAACCGCGAGGATTGGGCCCGCTATAAGATCCCCGATCCCCACGTCCCCAGCCGCATGGAGCCTCTCAAAGCGTTGGTCGCGCGCTTCCGAGGACGCAAGGCCATCGGCATGCACCTGCACGATGCCTTCAGTTACCCTTCGTATATCCTCGGCATGGCAAACCTGTTCGTTCAGATGTACGAAGACCCCGATCTGGTCACCGAGATCGTCGCGGCCTGCGTGGACCATAGCGTGGAGATGATCCGCAATGCAGCCAGGGAGGGTGCCGACTTCATCGTCTTAGGCGATGACTACGGTGGCAAGAGCGGGCCTATGATGTCGCCCGCGCATTTTGAGCGGTTCTTTCTGCCGGGCTTGGCCCGTGTGGTGCAGGAGGCCAAACGCCTTGGCCTGTATGTCATCAAACACACGGATGGCAACGTCTATTCCATATTGGGCCAGATGGTGGACGCCGGCATAGATGCCTTCCATCCCTCGGATCCCGGCGCGGGGATGGATATTGTGAAAGTGAAAGAAATGTACGGCGACCGCATTTGTGTCGTCGGTGGCATAGACACAGGCGATCCGCTGAGCCATTGGAGCGTGGACGAACTGGTGGCCGAGGTGCGTCGCCGCATTCGGGAATTGGCCCCAGGCGGTGGCTGGATCATTTCCTCTAGCAACACGGTGCATGCTTCGGCCAAGCCGGAGAATTATGGTGCACTTGTCTGGGCTACGCGCACCTATGGACAATACGACAACTTGGATCGACCTTCGCCCGTGCCAGACCTGGAAGGCATTTTGCCTTTCACCGTAGCCTGACAATCCGGGCCATCTCCCAGGAGGCACATGAGAACCAACACGGTAAAAGCCCGGCTTCAGGCTGGGCAGCCGGCCATCGGCTGTTTCATCACCGTCCCCGCACCTATGTTGGTGGAACTCTGCGGCCTGGCAGGTTTTGACTACGTCGTGATAGACGCGGAGCACGGCATCTCTGACCTGGAGACAGTGGAAAACATGATCCGTGCTGCCGATGCTACCAATATCGTTCCCATCACCCGCATTGCCGTGAATCAGCAACAGATCATCCTGCGCTATATGGACGCGGGATCGTTGGGAGCCCAGTTGCCCCAGATCAACACCGCGGCCGAGGTTCGGCAGGTGGTGGACGCTGTCAAATATCGTCCTCTTGGTAAGCGTGGCTTGGCAGGTGTGCGCGCGACCAATTACAGCATGGGTCTGCCGTTCTCTCAGTATATTGAGCAGGCAAATCGGGAGACGATGGTCATCGTCCACATTGAGACGCCTGAGGCGGTAGCGAACCTGGAAGAAATGGTGCAGGTTCCGGGGGTAGATGTCTTCTTCATCGGCCCGACCGATTTATCCTATTCGCTAGGCTATCCCGGTGAGCCGGGCAGGCCGGAGGTGCAGGCGATCATTGCTCGCGTCGTAAAAGTGGTGCGTGACGCGGGCAAGTTCGTCGGCATCATGGCGACCGATGTGGCTGGCGCGAAGCGGTATCTTGATATGGGCATCCAATATATAGCGACCGGTGACCGCGCCCTCTTTGCCGGCGCGGCTCAGGCGTACCTGAAGGGTGTGCGCTCGTAGGTCAAGCGACGCTCCTTCGCGGTCGGCTTTAATGACAACAGAGACAAAGCCCCGGCGTGATATGTGCCGGGGCTATCTGCTTCTCATTGCATGGTATTAGCGGCGCCGGGCAGCCGTTTTCAGGGATAGGCGTTTCAGGATGGAAGGCATGTAGATATGGTGTTGAGAAGGCGTTACGGTGGCGGTGACGGTCGCGGTCGGTGTGATGGTAACGGTCCATGTGGGCGTCGGGGTAGAGGTATCGGTCGGTATGGGCGTGGCCGTCAGTGTAGGGGTAGGTTCAGGCGTTGCTGACCCCTGAAAGGTTGCGCTTGGGGAAGGGCTGAGAATCGCTGAGACTGACAGGGCATCTGGCTGCAAGGAAAGAGGGACACGACGGGCTGCTGTAGGGAGGATGACCGCTGCCAGGCCAAGCACGAAGGCCAGGGAAATCAAAGCACGAACCAGGCGCGCCATAAGAGAAACTCCCTTCTTCTCTTCTGGCCAGCGCGGTCGCCTCTTTTATACCATCAAATGACGGGTTGGTCAATTTCCAGGTCGGTTGGCCCTGGATCCTAACCGAGGTCGGTAGATTCTGCAGACGTGCCCCGACGTATGAGGCGGAGGGAGAGGGATTCGAACCCCCGGTGAGGTTGCCCCCACAGCGGTTTTCAAGACCGCCGCCATAAACCGCTCGGCCATCCCTCCACAGAATAATTCCAAAGGTATTATAATCATAAATTCAGAGGGAGCAACTTGGCGAAGAAAGAGGGCTATCCTTTGATGCCGCCGATGATGATCCCTTCAATATAGTATTTCTGTGCGAGGAAGAACACGACGATGCAGGGGAGCAATGAGAAAAGGGATAGCCCCATGGCATAGTTGTAGTGGCTGTGGGCGAAGGACGGAATTGGAATGATCATCGCTTTCCAAAGGTAGCAACCGCATCAAAATAGGTGCGGATATTATCTAAGGGGATGTTATGGGGAAGGTCACCGCCCGCGTGCATAAAATAGCCGGCGGCGGGTCGGGCTTCATCCAGGCAACGCCGGACTTCCTTTACCACATCTTCTGGGGAGCCTAAAGTGAGGACAATGGTGTTTACATTACCTGCAAGGAAGATGCGCTCACCGAAACGGCGAGCGATATCTCCCAAATCCATACAACCGTTGATGACAAAGCCGTCGAAGCCCAATGCGACTAAATCGTCGAAAACAAGAGAATAATTGCCATCGGATACGAAAGCGACTTTTGTGCGCCCTTTGACTTTCAAAGGCTCAAGGAGACACTCATATAGAGGGAATAGCCGCTTCCGATACCATTCCGGGCGAAAGACCATTCCACGCTCAATCGCGATGTCGTCGTGCACGAAAATGAGATCCATGTCTTCGGCAGCCCAAGCTGTCAGATTGCGCCGAGACACCTCCGCGAAGCCCTCCAACACCCGCTGGAACCCCTCCGGCTCACTAGCTGCGGCCTCTAAGAAAAGCTCCCAACCGAAAACCATGATGGGAAATTGACACAGGGTAGTGTAATAGACGCCAGTTACGATGCACGCATCGCCCATAAGCTCTTGGTCAGCGCGCCGATTGTCCAGCACTTTCTGGTTGTATTCGGGTGTTACCAATTCCTCGCCCTGCTCGTTGGCCATAGGATCGTAAGCCAACACGCTCTCCACGTCGCGGAACAGGTAGCGTTGTCGCCAACTGCTGCCCGAAAGTCCCCATTCGGTATAGAGCGTGCCATCGGCATCCTCGCGCTTTGACTCCTCCGCGTTAAGCCGTACCATGCGGCGAGGGATCGCGATCACCCAATCCACATCGAGGGCCTTGTAGGCATCTGCATAGGCCTGGATCGGGTTGCTCCAAGGGTCGTAGCCGATTAACTCCTGCATGAATTGGGGATGGTCTAAGTTCTCTAACTGAGCTACTCGGTCAGTAGGTTGCAAGTGGATAGTTTTCAGAGCACGTTCGTAACTCATGGCGATTTCTCCGTGTTTGCTTATCCCTTCAGCGCACCCGCTACCAAGCCACTAATGAAGTAGCGTCGCACCAGGATGAAAGCGAATATCAACGGAAGGGAAGCCGTGATAGCTGCTGCGGCCATGTAATTCACCGCGGATCGGTATTGGCCTATGTAACTCGTCAACGCAGGCGTGATCAGCCACTTCGAATTCTCAGGAATGAAGAGGATGGCGAAGGTAAATTCATTCCAGGCAGCCAGCATGACAAAGACAGCTGTAGCCGCGATGCCTGGTAGAGCCAGCGGCATGATAACTTGAACTAGGGCGTGCAAACGCGAGCACCCATCAATAAGCGCAGCATCTTCCAGCTCGGTAGGAATTGTCTTAAAGTAGCCGTAGAGCATCCAGGTGCAGAAGGGAACGGTGAAACCGGTGTAGAGGACGATGAGGCCAGCGTGTTGGTTGTACAGGCCAATGCTCTTGAGAGTCTTGAACAGCGGCACGATCAGGGATGATCCGGGGAACATCTGCGACATGAGCAGGAGAATCATCAACTGGTTGGCGAAGCGGAAACGGAGGCGAGCGAAAGCATAAGCTCCCAATGCCGCTATGACTACAGCGAGGGCGGTGGTGCCTACCGTGACGAAAGCCGTGTTGCGGATGAGTTTGAAAACCGGTATGAAGTCATTCATACCAACATAAGGAGCGATGGTGAAATGCGGTGGCAGTAATCGCGGCGGCACTTGCATGACTTCCTGGTCGGTACGGAAAGATAGAGAGACGGTATAGACTATTGGCAGCAGGACGAAGGCCAGACCGATCAGCAATGCGCCGTAGATTAATATAAACCTGAGACCTTTGAGGATCTTGGATCGGGCAGTAGTCATAAGAGCGAGCCCTCCTCGGATTGTCGCCGCAGTAGGCGGACATAAGCCACTGCCACCAATGTCAGTAACAATACCATTAACATGGAGAGAGCAGAACCTATCCCCAACCGGAAGCCTTCAACGATAAAGCGGTAGACGCGATACGGTAACACCATAGTGGTGAATCCTGGCCCGCCTCTCGTCATGACGTAGATGATACTGAAGTCGTTGAAGACCCAAACGAAAACCAACAGCGCTACGATGATAATGATATAACGCAGGAAAGGTAATGTGACGTAGCGAAAACGTTGATATGTGTTGGCACCGTCCACCATAGCGGCTTCGTATAGCTCCTGAGGGATGCTTTGCAACCCGGCCAGGATCATAACGAAGACGAAAGGCGTCATGCGCCAGCCGCAAGCTATTACCACGGTAAGGCCTGCCGTCTGCGGGCTGGTGGTCAGCTCTAGGCTGCCCTGGAATCCGAATAGAGGGCGCAGAACAAAGCTAACAAGCCAGTGGTTTAGGACGCCCAGGATAGGGTCCAACAACCAGAGCCACAGCCGGGCGACCATGACGCCTGAAAGCACCCAAGGGGTCAGCACCAATACCTGAAGGCCCGCCTTGAAACGCCGCATCTGATTCAGTGCAACAGCCCAAGCCAAGCCTGCTAACACCGAGAAGAGCGCTGTCCCACCAGAGATGGTTATGGAGTTCAAGGTGGCTCGACGCAATTCAGGATCCGTGACGATGGTAATGTAATGGTCAAACCCTACCCATTCGTTGACGCGCGGACTGGGCAAGTGGCCATAGTGCAGGCTATCCCATACGTTGCTCAACAACGGGTAGCCAATCACAAACAGGACTATCAGCACTGCAGGTCCTGCCAAGATATAAGGCAGCGGTTTCTCTGATCGTAGATAGTGGAGAGCTATGCGCGTCAGATACGTTGTTGTAAACTTATCGCGCCTACAAGTTGTTTCCTCGGGAGGAGCTGACAGAATCTGCTCACTCTTCGGTCTATACGAAGCGGAGGCTGCTTTCACTTCGCCGGGATGATTTGACATAAGATCATGGCCTCTAGAGTAAAGAAGATGCCCCAGACCCGATCAATTCCACGGCGACTAGGAAGCGCTCCTCGGGTCTGGGGTAAGCGGCTAGTGAACAGGGTCTCTTGTTTAGTTGTTGCTTTGCTAGGCGTAATTATATCATGAGCGACGGCCTAAGTGCTTCTGGACTAGGTTTTAGCCAGCAGCTTATTGCAGCGTTCAACACCTTCGTCAAATGCTTCTTTCAGCTTCTTTTGCCCAGCCCATACCTGGGAAATGGACAAGGTATATTCGTTGTGTAGTTCGCCCAGGATGGTGGAGTAGGGCCACGGTGTGGCAACTTCGGCCTCCGCCTCATACACCTCGTGCCCCCAAAATTGCTGCCAGCGTGGGTCCTTGTAGGTTTCCTTGTTACAAGGTTGGCCGGCCATCTTAGGGTCAAGCCACATGGCATTGTGCCGGGCACTCGTAAATAACTTGCAGAACTCCCAGGATATTTCTTTATGCTTGCTCGCGCGGGTGATGGTGATCATCATATCGTCGCTGAGAGTCGCCGAGGGGTACTTGCCAATGACACCCTGAGCGGGCATCGGCGTCTTGATGAGGACCGTCTGTTCAGCCCACTCCGGCGCGCTCACCATCGGGATCCAAGGCCCTCCGATGGCGATGGCGAAAACCTTCTGTTTCCAGGCGTTCCATTCCTCGGTGCCTCTCCAGACATCGGTGCCAGGCACGAAGCTGCCATCGGCCTTCAGGTCAAGCATGAACTGCATCGCAGCCATGTTGGCTTCATCATTCCAGATCGCTGTCTTCAGGTCCTCGCTCAGGAAGCGGCCACCAGCCTTCAGAGCGTATGGATAAAGCCGGTAGGCTGTGTCTACACCATTCCCCATAGGCCAACCGATGCCCCACCGTTTGCCTGGAATGGTCACCGCCTTGGCAATCTCGCGCATCTGGCTCCAGGTCTTCGGCGGCTCGGTGATGCCCACTTCTCGCAATATGCTCATGTTGAGGGCCGTGCCAAAGATCAAAGTGATCACTGGCAGGCCGTAGTAGTGGCCGTCTATAGACCTAGCGGTGTCAAGCCTGGCCTTGGGGAACCACTCGCCGACCTGAGCGAAGTCAGGAAACTCGTCAAAGACCACGAAGCCGCTCAGCGCCTGCCCGATCTCGGCAACCCGGTTGGAGTGAGTGTATATGATATCTGGGGCCTGGCCGCTCACCAGGCGCGTCAGGATGACCTCCCGGTCCAGCTCCCATTGTATATTGTTCATCGTTATACTGACGTTCGGATACTTGGATCTGAGGTCATCAACCACGACCTGAAATGGTTCTCTATATTTGTTGGCATCCAAGCCTGGCACCAAAAACTCTAACTCAATCTTCGCGGGCGCAGGTGTGGCAGTGATGACCTTTTCCACCTGTTTCTCTACAACCTGCGTCTCCTTCACGACGACGGTCTCCTTGATGACCTGCGGCGTGGGCGTGGCGCAGGCAGCAAGGGCGCTTGCGGCGACGATACCGGTGCCACCAAGGAACACCTTGCGCAACAACTCGCGGCGGCTAAACTTCTGATTGAGGATCTTCTCCTCTGACATGGTGCTACCTCCTTCTTTGCTCAAGTTTCATTTGCATTTCCAAGCAAATGATCACGGACCTCTGCCTATTGTCCTGCTTAGAAGGTTGGTCTTTTCGGTACACCTCCTTAACTGGAAGAACGAACTTCACCAGCGGATTGTCGGGTGTGCGCTGAGAAAGAAGCGGTGATCAGAGGAGCAATACCCCCGAGAGAGCGGTTCTTCGTAGCCTGTATTTATCCTGTGATGGAACCGGAGCCAGGGGGTGACGCGGCTCCGAGACCTCTCAAGTTACCGCTGGTGATACTCCGGTGCGATATGATATAATAGGCACACCCCATTATTATTATAGGGCCGGGTTCCACTGACGTCTATGCCCTTTTTGCCAAAAAGGTGACGCCCAGATGTCAGAATTTGAGGCAAGAGATGACGGCAGATGAACATCTCAGAATCGCAGATCAACCTCTTCCCGAATCGTTCGTGGAACAGGTGAAACTGGCGCTGGAGCATCTGTACGATTTCCCCTACCTGCAACGACATCCTCTGGCACAGAGCGTGCATTCCGGCCAGGAGAAGCCTGGCGAGATGGCAGGCCATCGCTTGCGCAGAGAGCTGATGGCAGCGATTGAGACTCTAAACCCGGGATCGGAAGCGCAGTTTCGTTCCCCTCAAGCTCGTCTGTACAACGTTCTCCACTTGCACTATGTAGAGGGCTACACAATTCAGGAGACCGCTCGTGAGTTGGGCCTCTCTCTACGACAAGCCTACCGTGATCTGCGATCTGGCGAGGTTAGCGTGGCCGCAGTCCTGTGGGCCCACCGTCCCGCACCATCGGAACCACAACCTCTTACAACGAACTCCGTTCAGGCAGAACTGGCTCACCTGACGACACAGCCGCGTCCGACCGATATGTGTCTTCTGATGGAGCGTGCCCAGAAGGCGGTGGAGAGGCTGGCGCAACAGCGGGAAGTTGTTTTCCGGGTGAAGATGCCCACTGAGGCGTTGGTTATCTCGGTTGATGAGACGATAGCCCGTCAAGTGGTGACCAGTGTCTTGAGTCGTGTTGTGCAACAGGCACGGCCTGGGGTTGCACATCTTAAGTTGTTCGGTGATGGCGATCTAGCAGTCTTAGCCTTGCGCTATGTTCTTGACACCGAGGCGATCAGCGATACTGTGGTTGATGCCGCCGTCGCGAGATTAATGGATCGCCTGGGATGGGTTTTGGGCCAAGATGACCAGAAGGACGGTAGCCGTTCGGTGGCTCTATACATGATGGCCCGTGGCTTCACCATTTTAGTAATTGACGACAACGAGGGGCTTGTGCAATTGGTTGAACGGTATCTAACAGGCCAGGCCTGCCGCGTGCTGGCGGCAAGCAATGGCCTGGAAGGAATAGAACTGGCCCAAGAACTGGCGCCGGACGCTATTGTGTTAGATGTGATGATGCCAGGTATGGACGGCTGGGAAGTGTTGCAGACATTGCGTAGCCATCCCCGTACAGCCGCGATCCCTGTGGTCATTTGCTCTGTGTTCAACGACCCGGAATTGGCCTACTCCCTCGGGGCTTCGTTCTTCCTGCCAAAGCCCGTCAGCCGCGACGCGATATTAAGCGTGCTTCGTCGCTTGCGCGTGATGTGACCTACGTTTCGGATTTGGCATCGGCTCATCCTCATAATGGGGCTGCAGCACTTGCATCACCGCTTGCAAGCAGCGAAGGACTTCGCCCGGCTGCAAACCATCGCGACGATGGATCACCATACGGCTGCCACGGTGCTGTATCGTGTCCTCGGCGTAACTGGTAGCCGTGAGGAGTATAACTGGGACATCGGCCAAAGTGGGATCTTGGCGCATTTCTGCTAGTACCTGAAAGCCATCTGCTCCTGGCATAACGAGATCAAGCAATATTAGGTCGGGGCGGCGCTCGCGCATCATCTGTATCCCCTCCAGGCCGTCATAGGCGTGGCGTACGGTTAGTTCTCTGCCGGGCGACGTTAACATGCGCTCTACTAACTGGCAGAAACCGCGATCGTCGTCAATCAAGAGAAGATCACGAACATCGTTTACTCGCTCCATCTCATGTTTGAGCTGTGTGGCTGTGATCGGTTTGGTCAGGCAGGCAACTATCCCTAGCTCTGTTGTTCTCCACGCCTGGCTGGGCAGCGAACAATCTATCACCGGCACAGACGACGATATCGCCAGACTGTAGCCGTTTTCCGCCGGTAGGACGTTACGGATGACCGCCTGAGGATGGTGGAGTGCAATCTCTTCATCTAGACGATCGCCACTCTCAACCTGGATAACCCGGTATCCCTCTAGATGCCGGCGCAGCAAGGCCACCACTGATGGGTCTCGCTCAAGCACCAGGATGGAGGGACGATCATGCCATGGTCGCTCTACGGGAGGATTCACCTGCAAGTATGATGTGGGAGGCCTGCAACCCGGAATGGGGAGGCTGAAAAAGAAGGTTGATCCTTTTCCTTCCTGGCTCTCCACCCAAATGCGGCCATCGTGCGCATTGACGAATCGCTTGCTGATCGCCAGGCCCAATCCCACACCACCTTGAGGGCGGCGTAACGATCCATCCACCTGATAAAATTCTTCAAAGATGTAAGGGATTTTATCGGCAGGGATACCGGGGCCCGTGTCGCTGACGCTGATGACAACCTCGTCTTTCATTTTTTTCGCTTCTAACCGCACCACGCCCTCTCTGGTGAAGCGATGCGCATTAGATAAGAGGTTGAGCACAACTTGCCGTATGCGCGTACGGTCTATTTCCAGGATGGGTAAGTCGGGCTCAATTTCCACCTCCAGAGAAATGGGCCGGCTGCGGGAAAGACCCTCTGCGATCTCTATGGCGCTTTGCAACAACGGTTCCACTTCCGTCGGTTCTCTGTTCAGTACAAATCCGGTGATCTCAAAACGGGAAAGGTCCAAAATGTCATCAATCATCTCCGACAGGTGACGGCTGCTACGATATATCTGGTAGATATCCCGCCGCAGCGTCGTTGGCCAATTCATTTCACCATATACCTCCGGCGAGAGATACATCATCTCGCTGAAGCCGAGGATCAAATTCAGGGGGGTGCGCAATTCGTGGCTGACGTTGGCTGCAAACTGTTCTTTCATGCGTCGCGCTTCTTCGGCCTGTCGGCGGGCGATGAATAAATCGTGATTCGCGCGATCTACCAAGTGAGTGTATATGTCAAGCGTCTGTAGTGCGTCGGCCAGTTTGACTTGGCGGTCGCGCGCCTCTTCCAGGAGTTCGCCAGCCCGCTGCTGCATGGTCCATGCCCATTGCAAGGCGGTGTAAAGGATGTTAACCATGAGCCAGGAGAGCGCCATGGCGAACATCAGGGTCCCGAACAAGGCTGGGATTGGATAGGTACGGCCTCCCTGAGTCTCCAGCCAAGCAATCTGGGCGATGGTGGCCAACGTGATGAACACCTCGCTCCCCGGTATCACTACGGCACCGGTGAAGATCAGGAAGACACCCAGGAAGGGAAGCCACGGTTCTGCGAAATGGCTTATGGCGAGGAGAAAGAGCCCCGTGCTCCCCCATATCAGCATCCGTCGTGCCAGGGATGGATGTTGCCTGTTTTGCAGGCGTACGAAAAACCCCTTGCCCAGAAACGCAAGGCTAAACAGGAAGACGGGGAGAGGAAAAGGCTGACGAGGTAATGTAAGCCAGGCCACCGTCCCACCGATTCCCATTAGCAGCAAACCTATTCGCCCTACCAGTTGCTGCTGCAAGTCTTCCAGGTTGGCGCGGCTGCGCTCATCGGTGAACTTCCAGCTTCCTGTCCTACCGATCATGGGTAACATGGCGGCCTCCCCTCACTTTTTCCGCATCATGACACCGCTACCGGAACCGTCCCCAAGGCCACAGTCGGCGAAGTAATGCCCGGCGCCATCTCTCTTCCAGATACTGCCAGTGGGCTTCTGCCTCGTGCCGTTCACGCTCGCCGGGGGCCGCGCGTCCATAACGCAAGGCCGAATACGCCTTCGCAAGATAAGTCGCCCCCTTCTCCAGGTCACGATCTGGCCTTGACCATCGCTCGTCAATCGCCATCGCATATTCGCATGGCGTCTCGTGAGCATAGGGACCACGACCAAGCCGCCTGCCCCACTTGCCTACTCGCTCCCAGAGCGCGATGATCGTTTCGGCAGGAGTAAGGCGACGCTTGTAGCGGCGCAGGAGCAAGACGAGACTTAGCAAAGCAACCGCTGCCAGTGTCAGGTTCAGCCCTACGGCGCGCTGAGCCGCGGCGCGTGCCTCCCTCGTCGCCCGCTGGCTTGCAACCTCCGACAGGCTGAGCAATGCCTCATCCAAGAGCGACAGATCAAAGTCAGGAAACCTGCCCAGAGGGTTTTGTGGACTCCGGTTCAGCGCGCTTCGGCCTCCGGTTGGCTCAAAAGGTAACCAGCCATAGCCGGGGAAATAGACCTCGGGCCAGGAATGCGCATCGGCCTCTACCACATTATAGGCATTGCTTTTGGCGTCGTATGTGCCGGAGACATAGCCGACAGCCAAGCGCGCGGGCAAACCGACCGCCCGTGCCATCACGACGAAAGCCGTGGCATAGTAGTCACAATACCCCTTCCGCAGATCAAAGAGAAACCAATCCGCCACGTCCCTGTCGCCCGGAGGGAAGGGCACGTCAAGGGTATAAGGAATCGCGCGCAAATATGATTCCAGAGCCCGGGCGCGATCGTAGGGGGTTGTTGTCTCCGCCGTCACCTCACGGGCAAGTTCCGTGACGCGCGCCGGTATCTGAGGCAACTGCAAATAGCGTTCCTTCACACTGTCAGGATAGTCTTCGCCGGCGGCACGCAGGGTATCTTCCGACACGATGGGTATTAATGATATGACAGCATAGCGCGAGGTTCGGCGGCCCAGCTCTAAGGCGATCAGGCTATCGGGGTCGTAAGCTCGCGCCTGTAGGGATACATCTGCTGCCAGAGGCTCTGCAGCGGCAAGGAGCGCGCCGCCTGCGCTCATCGCTTCTACCGTTTGCCAGAGCTCGCGCCGCCCTAAGGGACGGGAAGGAGTCCACGGCTCACCCGGCCCTGTGGACACAGCATCGGGCAAAGGCTCGTTTTGCCATCCCCGACCGTTGTATTGCGCGTAGGTGAGCCCGCGCCAATAGAGCGCCCAGACGCCTTGCAAGCTTTCAGGAGCCTCTTGCGGCCTCACTCGCAAGACTCGTCGCTTGCTCAACTCGGGGGCGCCGCCCAAGAGGTGCGAGCGGGGAAGCGCCGTGCCGCCGGCAAACAGAAGGTCGCCTCGCAAGGGGCTACGTGCCTGATGCCCGAGATCGGGGAAGAGGCGTTGGCCGGTGCGTTCTATGCTGCGCCAAGGTTCGGCGAAGACCTTCCAGAAGAGGTCCACTGTACCCCGATAGCTGATGCCCGGTAGCACCAGCGCGGCAACCACGATGCCGAGGCTGAACAGAGAACCGACTACGGCCAGGTCAAGCCGGATCTCGGTAGAATAATCCATATTGGCGTGCTGCCAGGTGCGCTCGCGTTCCAAATGTGAGAGGGCGATGCTTTCTACCAGCAAAAGCCCAAGGAAAAGAACCAACCAGGCAAAGCCTTCGTCTGCGAAAAAGGCCTGCACTGCCAGCAGCATCCCCGTTGGGGTCAGTGCAGCCCACGCATCCTGCCTGCGCACGAAAGCCCAGCCGGCCCAAGCGCCAAGCCCCCACCCCAGGAACAAGGCCAAAAGCAGAAAGACCGCATCGTCCTGAACGCCGCCGCCCTCGGCCACGCTGGCAGCCCAAAGTTGCAGGTGTGATAAGAACAAGGCCATGCGCCCCAGAGCGTGTTGCAAAACCGGCACAAGGGGAAAGAGGTCCAGGTAGCCGGACAAGAGGCGCGAAATCCAGGTGGGGATGCCCATGAGAGCGAAGCCGAGATAACCAGGGGCAGGCAGGGCGCGGGCGGCGACGGCGAAGGACAAAACTACTCCCAAGAAAAGCAACAGCAGAGATTTTAACCGCCAGCCTGACGAGCGTCTTGCCAGCCAACCGGCACAGATGGCCGCAAGCCAGACAAGGACGATTATCGCCTCGCCCCCGGAGACCCAACTTATATCGGCGAAGGCCGCGCCGAGGCAGGTGAGGGCTCCCAACAGAATCCCCCAGGCCAGATAGCCCTCGCGAGGTGCCAATCGTCGAATCGCCAACAGCAGGATGTTATACATGTCGCTAACCGATGGCCGGTCTCCGCATTCCGAACCTAGCCGACCTCTTCCTCAACCTCATAGGGAACCACGCGGCCTGTGCCCAACACCTTGTATTCGGTGCGGCGACGCCGATATTTGATGAGCGGGCGGAATGGGTAGCCTTTCGCGATAACATACGTGGCGATACCTTGCTCGGCTAACAGGCTTCGCACTTTGCTCAAGCGATCTCTGCTGCTTGCCGTATCTTTGCCGTTCTTACCGCTATGAGAAAAAGAGGCGGCATCTATCAGCACGACTACAAGAGATAGGCCGCGCTCCCTCAAGTCCAAGAGAGGCCCTATCCAATCGGCATTCAATCGTGGCGTGAAGACCGCGACCGTTTGTCCCCAACCCAGGCTTGGGGCGACTTCGCGTAGAACTCGCGGCAAAGGCCAATCCGGCGAGGCTTTTGCGGTAGCCAATTCATGCAGGATGCGCCACAGTTGCGCTTGGCCCCGCCGCGGTGGTAGCAGGCTGGCCTGCGTACCGAAGGTCACCAGGCCCACGGCCCGATTCGCCCTCAGCCACTCGGCAGCCGACGATGCTGCCAGAATAACGCCGTATTCCTCGGTGGATTCCTCTCCTTCGCCGACCTGTACTGCCGCATCCATGTCCAGGCATATCCAAAGGTCGCCGGACGGTTCCCGGTCATATTCTTTCACCATCAGTGTACGCTGCCGGGCGGTGGACGGCCAATGCACACGCTTAAGGGGGTCGCCGGGAGCATAATCTCGCACAGACGCGGTCAACAACGTCGGATCGGAAGTGCGCCGCGGGGAGCGGGCTATTCCCGCTGCCATGCCGAGAGGTAATTGCAGCGGCGGCAAGTGCACAACACGGGGATAGACCAGAACCGACCTGGTCTCCGGGTAGATGTGGGTGACCGTGAAAAGGCCGAAAGGATCACCCATGCGTAACTCCCACGGTCCCAACATGAACAGACCCCTCTGGCGGCAGACGACGCTCGTTGTCCATTCTTTCACGCTGTTGCCGCTCACGGCCTCCACTCGCGACGCCTGGTAGCCCGGCAGGCTGGAGCCATCCACGGCTTCGGCCCACAAGACCGGCAGGAACGATGAGTTAACCAACTCAAAGCCTTCTTCTAAAGGGTCTCCGACCACAACCCATGTTCGTCGCAGCACTCGCGTTGCCGTAACCCGATCGCGCATGTGTCGGGCCCAATAGTACGCGACAAGTAGGGTGAGCCCCAACCCCCAGAACAAGAGGCTCCAAATGCGAGAGGGATTTGTCAGTTGCAGGAAGGCAACCACGGCCAGAAGGGCCGGAACCAGGCGCGATCGCAATCGCAAATAGGAGTGGCCGTTGCGCCGACCCTCGGTTTCGGCCAACGTCGCGGTTCCGGAGCCTTTCGCGTCTCTTCCCCATTCTGCACGAGGGAGATTATTGAGGTGGCGTTGCGATGCATTTATTTCCACTTGCTTACTCGTCCTCTGATGCAGGCGGAACGTCCTCCGCCCCCTCCTCTGCCTTAGTTGTCTTCGCTGTCAGGGCTTCCCGCATACGCAGACGGCGCATCAGGCGTCTATCGCCGGAGACCCACCAAGCCGCAGCGTCTTCGGCCGTCAGGGCGCGGGCGAATATCAGAAACCCTGTGTGTGCCACCATGCGGTCGGCGGGGCGCAAGCGCTCGGCCACCGGCTTCCAAGACCTTTCCCATACCTCTTCCACTACAACATCGCCGAAGCCGTGGCGCGACAGGCCGGCCAGGACTTCGCTTACCTGGCCTACGGTGGGCACAAAAACTCCAAGGAATCCCCCACCTTTCAAAGCAGCGCGTGCCTGCGCCAGATAGAGCCAGGGCTCGCGCACGTCCAGAACCAGCGCGTCTGCATCTGCCTCTTGGAAACCTTCGGCAATATCGCCTACCTTGAGTTCCACCACGTCCAACAGCCCCAACTTTGCCAGATTGCGGCGCGCCCGTGCCTGCATTTCCTCTCTGATCTCATACGAATAGACGCGGCCATTCGGCATCACCGCGCGCGCAAGGGCCACCGTCAAGCCGCCGCTTCCCGTCCCTGCCTCAATCACCCGGCGCCCGGGAAATAGGTTGAGCCGCAGGAGAATCTGCGCGGCATCCTTAGGGAACACGATCTGTCCCTCCCGTTCCAGCAACGATATGAGATCATATGTGGAAGGTTCCAATGCTAGGAATGGCTCACCTAACTGTGTGTGTACCGTGCGGCCAAGGGGTTGTCCAAGTAGATCGTCGTGGGCCAGCCAGCCACGATGGGTGTGAACCCGTTCGCCGGGCCGGACCTGAATGAGATAGCGTTTACGGTCAAGGCTAAGGAGCAACACCAGATCGCCGGAACTGACGTTGGGCATGGTTTGCCTCGCGGTCTTACAAGGTAAAATAGCACTATCCTGGCTTTAAGAAATAACAAGGGTGAGCCAACTGCTTGGCCCACCCCCCATTGCCCGACGGTTTATCCCGCTGATTTCACGGATAGATGCCACGGGTGATCGTGGCTTCGGCCACGCGGTTGATGGCGATAATTTGGGCAGCAGTGCGCAGGTTGACATTTCGTCGCTGTGACTCGACAAGAACTTCGTTGAAGGCGTTGACCATGATCCGTCGCAGGCGTTCATTGATCTCGGCTTCGGTCCAGAAGAAAGACTGGAGGTCTTGCACCCACTCAAAATAGGATACGGTGACGCCGCCGGCGTTGCACAGAATATCCGGGATCACAAGGATGCCGCGCTCGCCTAAGATGACATCGGCGTCCGGCGTCGTCGGGCCGTTGGCACCCTCTGCCACGATCTTGCAGCGGAGCCGGTCGGCATTCCGGTCGGTGATCTGGTTCTCCAGCGCAGCCGGAACCAGAACATCACATTCCAATTCTAATAATTCGGCATTGGTGATCGTATCTGCGCCGGGATAGTGAACCACAGACCCGGTTTCATGGTGATAGCGCAAGAGATCAACGGGATCCAGGCCATGGGGGTTATAGACGCCCCCTGTGATGTCGCTGACACCGATGATGCGGCAACCCAACTCGTGTAACGTGCGCGCGGCCACCGACCCGACATTGCCGAAACCTTGGACGACAATGGTGGTCTCCTGAGGTATCATGCGCCGATGGCGCAACGTTTCCTCTATGATGTAAGTAACCCCGCGTCCGGTTCCTTCCCTGCGCCCCAGCGACCCCCCTACCTGGGTCGGTTTTCCGGTCACCACAGCCGGCACCGAATAACCGACATGCATGCTGTACGTATCCATGATCCATGCCATGATCTGGGGATTGGTTCCCATATCAGGGGCGGGGATATCACCTAAGGGGCTCATCAGGACGCTGATTTCGGTGGCGTAGCGGCGCGTTAGCTTCTCCAGCTCGCGGGGAGACAGCTTGCGCGGGTTGCAGGCGACCCCACCTTTCGCGCCGCCAAAGGGGATGTTCATCAACGAGCATTTCCAGGTCATCCACATCGCCAGCGCGCGCATCTCATCCAGTGTGACATTCATATCGTAGCGGATACCGCCTTTTGTGGGGCCACGCACGGCGTTGTGGTGGACCCGGTATCCGGTGAACATCTGAATGCTGCCGTCATCCATGACCACGGGGAATTTGACGATCAGCTCACGTTTGGGCTCGCGCAGCATATCCGCGAGACCGGGGGGAAGACTAAGATAGCGCACCGCCTCATCAAACTGACGTTGCGCAGAATGCCAGGGATTAATCTGGTGATTGGCGCTCACCTGCGGGGGAGCGACCAACGTCGTAGCCTGCATAGCCATCATCTCCTTCCTTGGATACTCCGCCATTGGAGCATTTGAGTGGACATGCACAGACATCTTGCCCTTTGTCCGCGCAAACCCCGTCACCTCGTCGCCTAGATCAGAATAAATCGCAGCGCGGCTTCATTGTAACGCAGGGCAGGGTGGCTGTCAACTTCTTGGGCACACTTCTTCATCCCTGCTCGTTCAGAACCCGCTTCAGGAACTGGCCCGTATAGGAGTGTTCAATCCGGCTCACTTCTTCCGGTGTGCCTTCTGCGATGACCCAACCGCCCGCTTCGCCTCCTTCCGGCCCCAGGTCAATCACCCAATCGGCTGTCTTGATGACATCCAGGTTGTGCTCGATCACCAGGACGGTATTGCCCGCGTCCACCAGGCGATTCAGCACATCCAGCAGCCGCTGAATGTCGGCAAAATGGAGGCCCGTGGTCGGTTCGTCCAGAATGTAGAGGGTTCTGCCGGTGGCCCGCCGCGATAGTTCCTTGCTCAGTTTGACGCGTTGCGCCTCGCCACCGGAGAGGGTTGTGGCCGGCTGGCCCAGTTTGATGTATCCCAACCCCACATCTTGCAATGTCGCCAGCTTGTTGCGAATGCGCGGGATATTCTGGAAGAACTCGTAGGCCTGTTGGACGGTCATGTCCAACACATCTGCAATGGATTGTCCTTTGTAACGAATCTCCAAGGCCTCTCGGTTATAGCGTTTCCCATGGCACACCTCGCAAGGCACATAGACGTCGGGCAGAAACTGCATCTCAATCCGAATGATGCCATCGCCCTGGCATGCCTCGCAGCGCCCCCCTTTTACATTGAAGGAAAAGCGCCCCGGCTGGTAGCCGCGCAATTTCGCCTCTGGCAAAGAGGCGTAGAGGTCGCGAATATCGGTGAAGACGTTGACATAAGTAGCCGGGTTTGAGCGAGGAGTACGGCCGATCGGCGACTGGTCTATGTTAATGACCTTATCCAGATGCTCTATGCCCTGGATGGAGTCGTGTTTCCCAGGTTTGTCTTTGGCCTGGTAGAAGTGCTGGGCAAGCCGCTTGTAGAGAACCTCCACAATGAGACTGGACTTGCCGGAGCCAGATACACCGGTGACGACAACAAATTTGCCCAGCGGGATGCGCACGTCCACATGCTTCAGGTTATTTTCCGAGGCACCCTTGATGAACAGATAGCCGCCGTTTCCCGGCCGGCGGGTAGAGGGGATAGGGATCACTCGCTCGCGGCGAAGGTATGCGCCCGTTAGGGAGTCCGGACAGGACAGGACGGCACTGAGAGGGCCTTGGCATACTACATAGCCGCCATGTTCGCCCGCGCCGGGGCCAAGGTCCACGATCCAATCGGCAGCCCGCATCGTCTCCTCGTCGTGTTCTACCACCACCACGGTGTTGCCCAGATCGCGCATTCCTTTCAGGGTGCGCAAGAGCCGCGCGTTGTCACGCTGATGTAGCCCGATGCTCGGCTCATCCAGGATATAGAGTACACCCATGAGTTGCGAGCCGATCTGCGTTGCCAGGCGGATACGCTGCGCCTCGCCCCCCGATAGCGTAGAGGCACGCCGATCGAGCGTCAGATAGTCAAGCCCGACATCGGCCAGGAAGTTGAGCCGCGCCCGTATCTCTTTGAGAATCTGGCGCGCGATCGTCCTCTGCCGCTCCGTCAGAGGCGAACCGTGCGGCTCCTGTGGCTCATGACCGTTTCCCTTCCTCGCTGCATCGCGTATAAAATCATCCGAAGGGGCCGCCTCTCCCTGCAACCATTTGACCCACGCCAGCGCGCGCACCACGGTCATGCGCGTCACCTGATCAATATTGAGTCCGGCCACCGTCACCGCCAGCGATTCCGGCTTCAGGCGTTTCCCCTCGCAGACGGGGCATGGCCGCTCCGTCATATATCGCTCCAGTTCCATGCGCATATAGTCGGAGGTGGTTTCTGCGTAGCGGCGCTTGAGGTGAGGGATGACCCCTTCATAGGTGGTCTCATATTCGCGCTCGCGGCCCGCGCTGTTGCGATAGCGCAGGCGAATAGTTTCGCCTTTGCGTCCGCCGTACAGGATGACGTCCCGTTGGCGCGGCGAGAGCTGGCCAACAGGAACATGATAGGGGATGTCATAATATTCGCAGGCCGCGCGAAGCGTTTGCTGATAGTAGGTTTCGTACCCGTTTTCTCGCGCCCACGGACGCACAGCCCCATCGGCCAGGCTCAGTTCCGGGTTAGGCATGATGAGGTCGGGATCAAATTCCATTTGCGTGCCGAGTCCGGTGCAGGCCGGGCATGCCCCGTGGGGAGAGTTGAATGAAAATGTGCGCGGTTCTATCTCCGGCAGGCTGACACCACAGTGGACGCAGGCGAAATTCTCGGAGAAGAAGCGATCGCGCGGGCTCCCGTCGCTGACGTCGCTCACGATGACGACGCCTCCGCCCAGTTTTAGTGCCGTTTCCACCGAATCGGCCACGCGCGCCGGATCGGTCGCTTCGCCGCCATTTGCACCGTCCGGAGATAAACGCAGAACCAGGCGATCTACCACCGCCTCAATCGTATGCATTTTGTAGCGGTCTAGTTCAATCTCCTCGTCCACATCGTGCATCTCGCCGTTGACCCGCACGCGTACGTAGCCGGCCTTACGCACATCCTCAAATACGTTCTTGTGTTCGCCCTTCCGATCCTTGATGAGGGGGGCAAGGATAAGGAGGCGGCTCCCGTCCCTCATCTCCATGATCGCATCCACGATTTGCTGTACGGTCTGGCTGGATATCTCGCGCCCACAACGAGGGCAATGGGGGATGCCGATGCGCGCGAACAAGAGGCGGAGATAGTCGTAAATCTCGGTCACCGTACCGACGGTTGAGCGAGGGTTGCGGCTGGTGCCCTTCTGGTCTATGGAAATGGCCGGGCTGAGGCCCTCAATCTGATCCACGTCCGGCTTTTCCATCAGGCCAAGGAACTGGCGCGCGTAAGCCGAGAGCGACTCCACGTAGCGCCGTTGGCCTTCGGCATAGATCGTGTCAAAGGCGAGAGAGGATTTGCCCGACCCCGACAGGCCCGTGATGACTACCAACTTATCACGCGGGATCTCTACGTCTATGTTCTTCAGATTGTGCTCACGCGCGCCGCGAACGATAAGTTTATCCTGCGCCATGCTCAACCCCTTGCTCAGGCATCAGGGATAGAGAACATCTGTGCTGATCATATCATGCCTGCGTCTGTTCGTCAAGCCCAAAACCATATTATAGCATGGAATGTCCAATTATGTTCAACTTGTGGCTAACGTTTTGTTGCTCGTGCCGGCGCGATGAAGGGCCCGAGCAGCCAATGCCGTGCCTGCGGCCAAGGCATCTTGCAGGGGCGCACCGGCACTCCAACGCGCCAGAAAACCCGCAGCAAAAGCATCGCCCGCGCCGGTGGAATCCTGCACATCCACGGCGATGGCGGGGTGATGCACTATCTCGCCGGCCGACGTGCAGGCCAGGCTTCCTTCGGCATCCATCTTCAGCACCACCAGCGGAACCCGACGCGCCAGAGCCCGCGCCATCGCCTCCGGCTCTTTGTTGCCCGTTAGCACCTCGCCCTCTTCTCGGTTAGGCAAGAGCACGTCGGCGCCAGATGCCAGTGCCCAAAACGCTTCGGCTCCCAAGTCTGATAAGGGGCCCCACGAGGCGGGGTCAATTGCCACCTTGACCCCGGAGGCTTTTGCGTCTTCCAACGCGGCACGTGCCACCGTACGCCCGGCTTCGTCAAAGAAGGTGTATCCTGATAGGTAAAGCCACTCAACTGCGGAGAGGACCGACCGGGCTGCATCCAGGTCTGCCATACGCCAGCCCAGGCAGGCCCCACGCGAGGAAACAAAGGTGCGCCGGCCATCCGGCTCCACCAATACCTGTATTACGCAGGTAGGACGCACCTCATCTGTTATCAGGTGCAACGATACTCCTTCCTTACATATTTCCTCTGCCAGCCAGCGTCCCCACAGGTCATCTCCTACGCGCGAGATTAGCGTCACCGGCACGCTTGATCTCGCCAGCCACAAGGCGACATTGGCCGCGGCGCCCCCCACCGAGAAACGCGTTTCGGCAAAGACGTCGCTGCCGGGACGCATGGAGCCCGGCACGCGGCTGACGATGTCCACGCAGAGATCGCCTAGACACGCGATCATCGGTGTCTCCCGGCTTGACAAGGCCATACTTCCATGCTACCCTTTCGCCATCGGCTCTGCGACCGGCTGATCGATCTTGGCTGTCGCTATTATAACATGAAGCCTACAACCATCGTGAGGAGGCGCGGGCGGGATGGCTCCGGCTATCCCTTTCTGCGAACCTAACCCCTGAACACCATGCCTTTCGCCTTCACTTTGCACGCGACAGACGGCTTGGCCCGCGCCGCTACCTTTTCCACCCCCCATGGCAACATCCCCACACCTGCCTTCGCGCCCGTCGGCACCCAGGCTACGGTCAAGACCTTAACTCCCGACGAACTGCGCGACCTCGGCGCGCCGCTCATCCTGGCGAATACCTATCATCTCTATCTCCGCCCGGGAGCAGAACGCATCGCTCGGCTGGGCGGTTTGCATCGCTTCATGGGTTGGCATGGCCCCATTCTCACCGATTCGGGCGGCTTCCAAGTCTTTAGCCTGGCTCCTCTGCGCCGTGTGGATGCGGATGGCGTGACCTTCCGTTCGCATCTGGACGGGAGTGAACACCGTTTTACACCGGAAGTTGTCATCGCGGCGCAGGAAGCATTGGGAGCCGACATCATCATGTGCCTGGACGAGTGCGCGGAGCCTCGTGATCGACGCTATAACGAGGAGGCATTGGCGCGTACCCATGCCTGGGCCGTGCGCTGCCGCGCCGCGCAGCGGCGGGATGATCAGGCCCTCTTTGGCATTGTGCAGGGTGGCATCTTCCCCGATTTGCGGGCCGAAAGTGCCCGCACGCTGGTCGCGCTGGATTTCCCCGGCTATGCCATCGGTGGGCTCAGCGTAGGTGAGACGAAAGAGGAAATGTTGGCAACGTTAGATGGCGTCGTGCCTCTCCTGCCCGCAGGACGGCCTCGCTATCTGATGGGTGTGGGCAGCCCGCGCGATCTGGTAGAGGGCGTGGCGCGCGGGGTTGATCTCTTTGATTGTGTTTTGCCCACACGCTTGGCCCGCAACGGCGGCCTCCTGACCCGTCGGGGTCGCCTCAATATTCGCAATGCCCGCTTCGCCGAAGACCCCAACCCTGTGGAAGCGGATTGCACCTGTTACACCTGCCGACGATTCTCTCTTGCCTATTTGCATCATCTGTTCAAGGCCCAGGAGATATTGGGGCTCAGGCTGGCGACGTTGCACAACTTGCATGTCCTCCTTCGCCTGATGGAAGAGATGCGCGCTGCTATTATGAACGGCACGTTCGCCGTCTTCCGAGAGTCATTCCTGGCCGAGTGCCAACCCAATGGAGATGACACGGAAACATGAACATCATCCAAGCCATCATCCTCGGCCTCGTACAAGGGGCTACCGAGTTTGTACCTGTGAGCAGTTCTGCCCATCTTGTCCTTGTACCTTGGGCGTTTGGCTGGCCGTCGCCGGGACTTCCGTTTGATACCGTTGTACACTGGGGCACGTTGGTCGCCGTCGTTACTTACTTCTGGGCAGACCTGTGGCGCATCGTTCGCGCCTGGTTTCGCACCCTTCCCATCTTCATCGGAACGCGCCGCCTGAACGATGAAGAGGCGCGCCTGGCTTGGTGGATCGTGATAGGAACGGTGCCTGCCGTCGTGTTGGGCGCGCTGTTCAACGATTTCTTTGAGTCGCTCTTCTCGTCACCGGAGGCGGTGGCGGTGTTTCTTCTCGTCACGGCCGCCCTGCTTATCATCGCCGAACGCGCGGGCTCCCGCGTGCGCAACCTGGAACGCGTGAACGTCGCCGACGCGATCGTTATCGGCCTGGCGCAGGCAGCCGCCATCGCGCCGGGTATTTCCCGTTCGGGGGCAACCATCGCGGCAGGCCTGGCGCGCGGATTCCGTCGCGAGGCTGCTGCCCGTTTTAGTTTTCTTTTATCCATGCCCATCATCTTCGGCGCGGGGCTGACACAACTGAAGGACATGATAGATACCCCCGGCGCGCTGTCCCGGCTTCCTATCCTGGTCATAGGGTTTCTTGCCGCCGCAGTCAGCGGCTATGTGTGCATTCGCTTTCTGCTACGTTATCTGCAGCGCGGCAGGCTTTACATCTTTGCTGCGTACTGTGCCCTGGTCGGCCTGGCCGTACTGATGGTCACTGTATTGCGCTGAGGGATGACCGCCTATGGCCGGGAGGAATCAACGGTTGTGGATTCTACGGGTCGGCTTGCCGTTTTGCCTGTTTGTGGCTGCCTGTGGTACAAAGGTGGAACCTCCCGCACCTGTCACCGTGCGGATTGCCGGCTCTACATCTATGCTGCCCCTTGTGCAAGAATTGGCGGACGCGTACACGGCTCAAAATCTCAACGTCCGTTTTGACGTGCAAGGGGGTGGTTCGCAGTTGGGGGTGGAGCGGTTGAACAATTCTTCCGGCCTTGTGAGTGAGAGACCGGACATCGCTGCTTCATCCTGGTGGCCTCTTGCGGATATGATCGACGCTTCTGAAGGATTGACGGCCACCCTCGTTGCACGGGATGGCATCGCCTTAGTCGTGCATCCCAAGAATACGACACCAGGGCTGACCCTTCTACAACTCCAAGACATCTATGCCGGGCATATCTTGGGCTGGCAAGAAGTAGGCGGGCCAGAAGGCGACATCGTTGTGGTGAGCCGAGAAGACGGCTCTGGCACGCGCTTGGCTTTTGAGTCTATGGTCATGGGTGATGTACTCGTCACCCTGGCGGCCATCGTAATGCCTTCCAGTTCGGCAGTAGTGGAATACGTCGGCGAGCATCCAGCCGCCATCGGCTATGTATCTTTTGCCTACGTCACCGATACGGTGCGTGCTCTACCCATTGAAGGCCAAGTGCCTACGTTGGAGGCAATTCGCTCGGGCGCGTACCATCTCATCCGGCCTTTGTACCTGGTTAGCAACGCGGCTTCGTCTGAGAGGGCGCGCGACTTTCTCAGGTTCGCGGTGAGCCCGGCAGGCCAGGCCATCGTCGCGCGTCATTACGCGCCGCGGAGGTAACACACCATGCTTTCTAACCATTCGCTTGCCCTTTCTACCATGTGGCTGCAGAACCGCTTCGGCCACGTTGCGCCCTTTCTGGCAGCAGGGCGGGCATTGGGTTTTGATCATTTTGAACTGAGCCACGTCGTCACGCCGGCCATGCTGGATGGCCGCATTCGGGAAGGCGATGGAGTCGTGAGCATTCACTATCCCGCGCCAACGATCCCGTCCCCCGGCACAGGACGGGCCGCCGACGCGCTTCTTTCATCAGTCAACGAAGAGGAACGCCGTTGGGCCATAGAACGAGGGCGCGTGACGATATCTCTGGCGCGTGAATTGGGCGCGCAGGCGGTTGTTTTACACTTGGGAGAGATTTACATAGATACTTGGCTGGATTGGGCATTGCGCCAGCGTTACCTGGCAGGCCATGCCGGCAGCCCCGCTTACGAACGGCTACGGGCGCGCTTATGGAACCAGCGGGAGGAGCGAAAAAAACAGCATCTCATCGCCGCCCGCCGGAGTCTGGAGGAACTGGCCGGTTATGCGGCGCGCTCATCCATTCGCTTAGGCATTGAGACCCGTTTCCACGTCTATCAGATTCCCAGCCCGGATGAACTGGCGGACTTTCTGGCCGCATTCGGTGGCGAGACCGTGGGCTACTGGCATGACACAGGCCACGCGCAGGCCCTCATGAATCTGGGATTCTGGAAGCCTGCGGACTGGCTGGACGTCGCGGGCACGCGTATCGTCGGCGTCCATCTGCACGACTGCCGCGGCTGGCGCGACCACCTCATACCCGGCACGGGAGAGGTGGACTTCGCAGGTCTTGCCGCGCGCTTGCCGACCGCCTGCCTGCGGGTCTGCGAGTTTGATTGGTACTTTGAGGAAGGGGAGATCAGAGAAGGCGTACACGCCCTACGGCAGGCAGGCTTCTGAACCAGCCGCAGGCCAGAGGGGGAGCTATCCTGCTCCCATCTGCTCCTTCAACCACGCCTCAATAAAGGGGTCCAACGCGCCATCCAGAACGGCTTGGGTATTGCCGGTCTCGTAGCCTGTCCGCAGGTCTTTGACCATGTGGTATGGGTGTAAGACATAGGAACGAATCTGATTCCCCCAGCCCGCCTCCACATGCTTGCCTTTGATGCGAGCCGCTTCCTCTTCTCGCTTCTGCAGTTCCAGATCGTAGAGCCTGCCGCGCAGGATGCGCATCGCCGTCTCCCGGTTCTGCAACTGCGAGCGTTCGTTCTGGCAGGTCACAACAATGCCCGTCGGCAGATGTGTGATCCGCACGGCAGTGGAGTTTTTCTGGACGTTCTGCCCGCCGGCACTGGAGGAGCGATAGACATCTATCTTCAGATCGCCCGGATCGATGTTGACTTCAATATCATTAGGAAGGTCCGGCATCACCTCTACCAGCGCGAAGGTCGTGTGGCGGCGATGCGCCGCGTCAAAGGGTGACAATCGCACCAGACGGTGCACGCCTCGCTCCGCCTTCAGATAGCCATAGGCCCATTCGCCGCGGATCTCCGCCGTAACCGACTTCAGGCCGGCCTCTTCGCCGGCCAGCGAATCTACGATTTCGGTCTCGTAGCCGCGAGCCTCGGCCCAACGCAGATACATGCGCAACAGCATCGCAACCCAATCTTGGGCTTCAATGCCACCCGCGCCTGCATGGATGGCGAGGATCGCATCCTGGCGGTCGTATGGTCCCGACAAGAGCAGGCGGAACTCTTCCTGGCCGATCTCTGCCTCCAAAGCTGCCACCTCTGCCAACAATTCGGCCTCCATGGCCGCGTCACCAACAGCCAACTCCGCCAGCTCTAGCGCGTCGGCCACGCGGCGGCTCTGTTGCTGCCAGCGCTCAACCTCATCCTTCAGGCCGACGAGCCGTTGCATTTCTTTTTGGGCCGTTGCCGCGTCATCCCAGAAGCCCGCTGCGGCCACCTTTTCTTCTAGTTTGGCTACTTCGCGCTCCTTAGTTTCTAAGTCAAAGTCGCCTCCGGATGTGTTGAATCCGCGCGTCTAGCGCCGCAAGTCTTTCTTTGACTTCTTGCATAATTCTAGATACACTCCTTCATGTTCCAGGCGTTAGTGTTGACGGGGCAAAAGCCGCTTACGCGAACAATCCTTCTACAAACGCCTCTGCGTCAAATTCGGCAAAGTCGTCCGGCTTCTCGCCTGTGCCGACAAAGCGAATCGGCAGCCCCAGGTCATGGACGATGGCAAAGGCCATGCCGCCCTTTGCCGTGCTATCCAGTTTCGCCAGGATAATGCCCGTTACTTCTACCGCATCCTTAAAGGCTTTAGCTTGGGCCAGCGCGTTCTGGCCGGTAGTTGCATCCAGAACCAGAAACGTCTCGTGGGGAGCGCGGTGTACCTGCTTCTGGGCAATGGCACGTATTTTCTTCAGTTCTTCCATCAAGTTGAACTTCGTATGCAGCCGCCCGGCGGTATCCACGATCAAGATGTCGGCGCGGCGTGATTCCTGGCTGGCCCGGATCGCATCATAAACGACTGCCCCCGGGTCGGCACCTGGCATCCCGGCAATGACGTCGCATCCGACGCGCTCCCCCCACAACTTGAGCTGATCTATGGCCGCCGCCCGAAAGGTATCTGCCGCAGCCAGAACCACCTTTTTGCCCTGCCTTTGATAATAGCGTGCCAGTTTGGCGATGCTGGTTGTCTTGCCCGAACCGTTGACACCGACGACGAGGATCACCGTCAATAGGCGTTGTACGCTATCTGCTTGAGCCGGATGTTCCGCGAGGATTTTTAGCAACTCCTGCTTTAACGCCATCTGCGCCGCCTCGGCGCGGCGGATATTCTCTTTTGCCACCCGTTCCCGCAGCCGTTTCATCAGGAGTGTTGTCGTTGCCACGCCCACATCGGCCTGGATTAACAGCGCTTCCAACTCCTCCCATGTCTCTTCGGTGATGTCGCCGCCGCCGAATAGGCTGGTAATGCGGCCAAAGAACCCCTGGCGCGTGCGTTGCAGACTATCGGAAAGCGGCTGAGACCGTCGAAACACCCCTCATCCTCCTCTGTACGGTACTTCACATTATACCTCATCGGCCCTTCGGCGCAAAGGTTGAAGCCCCTCCCCGATTGTGTTATAATCCTTCCAGATCTTTCGCAGCAACACGAGTGCCGAGCCACCATGCCGCCAATGCCTTCCCTTCTAGCTGAGTTTGAGGCCGCTACCGGCCTGGTTTTCCAAGATAAGAGCCTGCTGGAGCGCGCCTTAACCCATCGTTCTTATCTCAACGAGCGGCCCGAGTTCCCCCAGTTTGATAATGAGCGTTTGGAGTTCCTGGGTGATGCCGTCCTAGACTTCCTTGTAGGTGAATACGTCTATCATCGCCTGCCGGAGGTGCACGAGGGTGAATTGACCAGCTTGCGAGCCGCGCTGGTGCGCACGGAGACCCTGGCGTCTTTCGCCAGAAGGCTCCATTTGGGACGTTACCTGCGCATGGGTCATGGTGAAGCCGAGAGCGGCGGACGCGAGCGCCCTGCCACCTTGTGCGGAGCCTTTGAAGCGTTGGTAGGTGCTCTTTACCTGGATCAGGGCATGGAGCGCGTGCGCCAGCTGATGGAGCCCTTTTTGGAGCCGGAATTGGAACGCATCCAGCAATACGCGCTGAGCAAGGACCCCAAGAGTCGCCTGCAGGAGTGGAGCCAGGGGCGTCGCGGGATAACCCCGGAGTATCGCACTGTGGAGCAGCGCGGACCCGATCATGCCAAAGTATTTGTTGTAGAGGTGTGGATCGGCGATCAGGTATATGGGCGCGGGGAAGGACGGAGCAAACAGGCAGCAGCGCAGGCAGCAGCCACTGCCGCCTTGGCTCGCGCCGAGCTAGAAGAGCTGACAAGCCTGTCGCTTCTGGAAGAGGAGGAAGAAGTCGGCTCTCCGATGGATAAAGATGTGCCAATAGGTCAGGATATTTAGGCTTCCCCCACCCATGAGCGATTTGCCCGAGCGTTCGCGTCCGTCCTACGACTTCTTATCCGATCCTCTTATCTTTTTATTCCTCGCCATCGGCGCGCCTATCACGACAATGCTGGGCTTCCTGGCGGGCCGGCGGGCATTCCTCCTGATCATGAATGCCCTTGTCATCGCCCCCTTTTTCATCTTGGCCGTTCGCCGCGACCGGCCACTGCGCGCCATCGGCCTGACCTTGGCCTGGTGCCTCTTCCAAATGCTTAGCGTCACCATGTTGACTCTGGCCGCGCCCCAGCAGGCGGAATTCAGCATAGCCCAAGGCATTGAGTATCGTTCGGAGATGGTGCAATGGATCGCCACAGGCCGCAGCCGAGAGAATGCCCTTGCATTCTTCTTGCCGATGCTGGTGCGCAACTTTGGCCTTCTGGCCGTTGTCGCCCTCCTGACCGGTGGCCTGGGCGGTCTCTTCATGATCGCAAGCCTGATCAATTACACCGGCTTCTACATCGCCCACCTGCTTGCCCACACCACCCGACCTGCGCTCCTGATAGGCGTGGCCTGGCCTATCTGGAGTCTTGCAGAGGTTGCCGGATATGTCATCTGTTGTGTTGTGTTGGCCGAGCCGCTGCTACGCCTGACCTGGCGTGCCCCCCTGAGAAAGCTTCCTCTTTTGGCACTCGGACTTTCCTTGCTCATAGCGGATGCCATTCTCAGATTGCTGGCGGCTCCTCTCTGGCGCGCGCTCTTACAGAAGGCGACGAGCTTAGGATGATACTGTCCGCTTGGTCTCAAACCTGATGCGACTCAAACGATTGGAACTTCAGGGATACAAAAGCTTTGCCAGCCGGACCGAGTTCGTGCTGGATTCCGGCATCACGGCCATCGTCGGGCCCAACGGCAGCGGCAAATCTAACATCGCCGATGCCATTCGTTGGGTTCTGGGCGAACAATCGCTCCATGTCCTGCGCAGCAAGCGCTCCGAAGATTTGATATTCTCCGGAAGCGACCATCGCGCCCGGCTGGGCATGGCGGAGGTCGCGCTGACCTTAGATAACACCGATGGCTGGCTCCCCACCGAATTCCGCGAGGTAACCATCGCCCGTCGCGCTTATCGTTCCGGCGAAAACGAATACTACCTAAACGGCACGCGTGTACGTCTGAAAGACATCACCGAATTGTTGGGCCGTTCCGGCCTGAGCCGTCGCACCTACACGGTTATCGGTCAAGGCCTGGTTGATCAGGCTCTCAGCCTCCGACCGGAGGAGCGGCGATCGCTCATAGAAGAGGCAGCCGGCATCACGATCTATCAGAACAAGCGCGCCGAGGCATTGGAAAAGCTGGCCGAAACCGAGGCCAACCGCCTGCGTGTCCGCGACATCATGGCAGAAGCGGAACCGCGCCTGCATCACCTGGAACGGCAGGCCCAGCGCGCAGAGGAAGCTTCATTATTGCAGAAGGACTTGCAATCGCTTCTGCGCATCTCCTATGGTTATCGGTGGCATCGCGGCCTGGGCGAGTTGGAGGAAGCGCGCCAGGCGGAAGCTCGTGCTCGGGATGCTTTGGACAAGCAGCGAGAAACTCTGGCCCGGCTGGATGAACGTCTTGCCGAACTGCGAGGCCGCCAGAACGAGCTCAGGGCAAAGTTGGGGGAACTGCATCGCCAGGCAGCCGATTGTCATCGCCGGGCCGAAGCGTTGCAGCGAGACATCGCCGTGCGCACCGAGAGGGAGCGCAACTTGAGCACCCAACGGGAGGAGCTGCTACGCGATCTGGCCGACCTGCGCGCGCGCTTGCAAGCCGGCGAATCCGAGCAAGGGAAGGCCCTCGCCATCCTTACCGACCTAGATAAAAAACGACAAGAGGAGGAGGCGCGCGTCGGTCAAGCCGAAGCAGCATTGGCGCAACGAGAAGAAGAGAGGAAAGCCGCTCTCAAGGCACTGGAAGACGCCCGCGCGCGTTCATTGCAGATGGCCACCGCATTGGCCGATGCCCGGAATCGGCTGAGGCAGACGGCGGAGCGACGCGAGGAGCTGGAACGTGAACTCCGGGCACAGCAACAGACACTGGAGACGGCTCGTCAGGCGGCTGCGGCTCACGTCGCCAGCCACGCCCGTCTGGATGCCGACATTGCGCGCATCGGCTCGGCAGAGACGGCGCTGGAAGCACGACGCCAGGATGCTCTCCGCGCGGCAGAGAAGGCCGCAGAGGAACTCCGCCGGGCCAAAGATGCTCAGGCTGAAGCGCAGCGCGAGGTGGCCCGACTGCGCGAACGCTACGATCTTTTAACCAGGCTTCGCGAGGAAGGCTCTGGCTACGCCTCCGGCGTGCGTGCCGTCCTGGCCGCCAGTATGGACCGGCGTCCTCCGACAGATGAGCGCGGCCTTCAGGGGATTCTGGGCACAGTCGGCAGGCTGTTGGACGTTCCGGCTCGCCTTGACCGCGCCATTGAAGCGGCCTTGGGAGGCCACATCCAGGATATCGTAGTCGCCCGTTGGGATGACGCCGAGGCTGCCATAGAGTACCTCAAGCGCACCAACGGCGGGCGCGCGACGTTTCTCCCTCTTGATTCGTTGCGTCCGCCGCGCGCGGTGGTAGCCCCGTCGGGGCCGGGGATTCTGGGCCTTGCCTCCGAGTTGGTGCGCGCCGAAGGACGGCTTCGCCCCGTCGTGGAGTTGCTTTTGAACCGCACCATCGTCGTGCAGGACCTTTCCACCGCGCGCCGCATTCACCGTCAGGCCAGCGATATAGGCGCGGTCATCGTCACGCGCGCGGGTGAACAGGTGCGCCCCGGTGGAAGTATCAGCGGCGGGAGCGCGCCGCAGGGGAGCAGCGGTGGCGTCCTGGCCCGGGAACGAGAATGGCGTGATCTGCCCGCGCAGATCGCCGAGGCCGAACGCCGCGCTAAAGCGTTGCAAGAGGCCGTGAACGCAGGCGAACACGCGCTTTCGGAGTGGCGTAGCCAGGTGGCAAACCTGGAAACGGAGATCAAGCGGTTGGCTGAGGCGCGGAAGGCGCGGGTCGCCGAACGCGATGCCGCCGAACGGGAGCGCGATCGTGCCCGCCAGATGGTTGAATGGCGGGAAAGCCTGGTCGCGAACCTCGGTCGGGAATTGGCAATTGTGCAGGCCAAGTCGGCAGAGCTCGCTGCGGAAGCGGAGAGGCTTGAGGAGGAGGAACGGGCTGCCTCCCTTGTCGCGCGAGAAGCCGAACAGGTAGTCTCTGACCTGGCAACGGATGAGAGGGTACGCGTTCTCGCCGAAGCGCGCGCGGCGGTGGCGGCTTTGGAAAGGCAGCGAGCCTCCCAATTGACACTCGTCACCACTTTACAGACGGCCCAACAACGTTTGGCGGAGGAAGTAGCCGCCAAAGAAACACGCGCGGCACAACTCCTTGCCATGCAGGAGAGCGAACGCGCGGCCATCGCCGAGGCTGAGTCTCAGGCCCAGGCCCTCGCGGCCCAAACCGGACATCTGGAATCTGCCATCACACCCGCTGAGGCCGAGCTGGCCCTTATCGCCGAGACGCAAAATAGCCTTGAGGTTCAGTCGGCCCAAGAACGCGGCCAGCTGCGATACAAAGAGGGCGCCTTGAGTCAGGCGCAGTTCGCGCTCCAGCGGCTCCAGGATCAGATGACACACTTGCGCCGCGACATTGAACGCGACCTCGGCCTGGTGGAGCTGGAGCGGGATGTTCAGGGAGCGGATCAACCGCCGCTCCCTATGGAGGAACTGGTGCAATCGCTCCCGGCCGTTGCGGCCCTACCGGAAGGGATAGAAGGGGAAATCAGACGGCTGCGCGGCCAGTTGCAACGTCTTGGTGCGGTGAACCCCGACGCGCCCAAGGAGTTCGCTGCAGAGAAAGAACGATACGGCTTCTTTCAGACGCAGATGGCAGACTTGGAACGGGCGGATGCCTCGCTGCGTAGCGTCATCGCCGAATTGGATCAGGTGATGCAGCGCGAGTTTCGCCGCACCTTTCAAGCCATCGCGACGATCTTCCCGGAGAGATTCAAGGCTCTCTTCGGGGGCGGTTCTGCCCGTCTGGAATTGACCGAACCGCAAGATGTGGTCCACACCGGCATTGACATCATTGCGCGGCCACCGGGAAAACGGGCCCAATCTCTGGCTCTCCTCTCAGGTGGCGAACGGGCGCTGACCGCGGCCGCGCTTATCTTCAGCATCTTAGAGGTCAGCCCCACACCTTTCTGCGTGCTGGATGAGGTAGATGCCATGTTGGACGAAGCGAATATCGGGCGCTTTCGGGCCATGCTGCAACGCCTGGCCCAACGTACGCAGTTCATCGTCATCACCCACAATCGCGGTACCATTGAGGCGGCCAATACTATCTATGGCGTCAGCATGGGCCCCGATAGCACCAGCCAGGTTATCTCATTGCGTCTGCAAGACGCGGAGCGCAAGGCTGCGGGCGAGGAGACCGCGACGGAACATATTTCAACCCGGGTTCAGCCTTAACCCTACGCCATATCTCTGTTCAGGAGGTCATCATGTCTTCCATCATTCGCGTTGGCATCGCTGGAGCAGGAGGGATTGCAGAAGTCGCGCATATCCCTGCCTTTCGCCGCCTACCGCAGGTTGAGATTCGCGCCATCTGCGATGTCAACGGCCAACGGGCAACCAAGGTGGCGGCCCAAGCGGGTATCCCTCACGTCTATGAAACCTTTGAAGCGATGCTGCGCGAGGAGTCGTTGGACCTGGTGAGCATCTGCACCCCCAACGTATTTCATGCGCCCATGGCGATCGCCGCGATGGAGGAGGCGGGATGTCACGTCCTCTGCGAGAAGCCGATGGCGACCACCGTTGCCGATGCCGAGGCTATGGTTGCTACCTCTGAACGTACGGGGCGCAAGCTCACCATCGGGTTGCACAATCGCTACCGGCCAGAAATCCAGGTTCTGAAGCGGGTGGCGCAGGCCGGCGAACTGGGAGAGATCTATTACGCGAAGTCTGCCCTCTGGCGGCGCAGCGGCATCCCCGGTTATGGGAGCTGGTTCACCCAGAAGAGTCTGGCCGGGGCCGGAGCGTCCTTTGATATCGGCGTGCATCTGCTGGACCTGGCCTTGTATATCATGGGCCACCCGGAACCGGTGCGCGTCTGTGGGACGACGTATGCCGAATTCGGCCCACGCCGCCAAGGGCTGGGCGGCTGGGGCAGGGACATCTATCGGGAAGGCCCGGCCGTTTTTGATGTGGACGACCTCGCATCGGGCTATATCCATTTTGCCAACGGCGCGACCTTGGTGCTGGAAGTGAGCTGGGCTGCTCACCTGCGAGACGAGGAACATCTCCAATTCCTCGGCCGCGAAGGTGGCGCGGAGATATACGCTGCCCTGTTCGGTAAAGAGACGCCTCTGCGCATCTACCGGAACTTCCACGGCGAGGCCGTAGATATAACACCGGTGCTGCCACGGCGAACCGTCTCGCCTTATGAGCAAGAAATTGAGGAGTTTGTCAGCCAGTTGGACAAGCCCACTCCTCCCATGGTCACCCCGCGCGAGGGCCTGATGGCAACGCGCATCCTGGCCGCCTTGCACGAGTCGGCAAGTACCGGTAAAGAGATTATGCTCTAGCAACAAGAGCAGGGCGACGGATCAGGGGGGCCCACTGACGTTGCTCTCAGGGGAACGGCTGTATGAGCAACAAACCGAAAGTGATTGTCACACCATACCCCCGTCAGATGTCCGAGATCTTTGCGACCGGTGACCTCTCTCGTTTACAAAACATAGCGGACATCGCCTGGGGGCGAGATGACCCCATCCCTTTAGCGGAGTTTGAGGCGGCATTGCCTGAAGCCAATGTCATCATCCATGGTCGTTGGTCATTTGGCGGTGCCGAGACGCTCGAGAAAGCGCGCAGGTTGAAAGCGGTCATTGAGGTATCGGGCGGCCATCACCATGTCGGTTTTGACTACGATTACTGCTTCGCGCATCGCATCCGCGTGCTGAGTTGTTCGCCTGCTTTCGCCCCTCAAGTTGCGGAGATGGCCCTTGGCATGGCGATCGCCTCGGCGCGAGAGATCGTGCTGGGCGATAGACTGTTCCGCGCCGGGAATGAGAAGTATGGCAAAGATGGTAACGTTGGCACATTCATGCTCTATGGGCAGCCTGTCGGCTTTGTGGGATTTGGGGCTCTGGCGCGCTCCCTAAAACGCCTCCTTGAACCATTCCGGTGCACGATCTCGGCCTATGACCCCTGGCTTCCTGCCAGCCTCATACGGGCCGAAGGGTGCAAGCCGGCAGGTCTGGAAGAGTTACTCGCTGGTTCCCGCTATATTTTCGTACTCGCCATTCCGACGCCTGAGAACAAGGGCCTTCTGAGCCGCACGCTGCTAGAGAAGATTCAACCCGGCAGTGTCCTCGTGCTCATCAGCCGTGCACATCTGGTGGATTTTGAGGCTCTAACCGATTTGGTTCTGGCAGGAAAGTTCCGGGCGGCGATTGATGTCTTCCCCCAGGAGCCGCTGCCCGCGGATCACCCTATACGCCGCGCCGAGGGGGCGATATTGTCGGCGCATCGCGCTGGCAGCGTCAAAGAGGGTCTGCATGAGATAGGACGCATGGCCGTAGATGATATAGAGATGATCCTAGCCGGTCTCCCTCCCCGGTTCTTGCTGGAGGCACAGCCGGAATTGATAGGCAGGTTGCGATCTGCTTCCGGATGACAGTGGTCTGAAGACATTTGGCCTTAGACTTCTCAGTTTGATCGCGGCAAAGGAGCCGAACTATGTCAAAAGATTCTGCTCACGTCAATTCCTCAGGCCCGCATCCTGTGCGCGCGCCGCGCGGCAGAACGATTTCCTGCAAGGGTTGGCAACAGGAGGCCGCGCTGCGGATGTTGATGAACAACCTGGACCCCGAAGTAGCCGAGAAGCCGGACGACCTAATTGTCTATGGGGGACGAGGCAAGGCGGCCCGTAATTGGGAATGTTACGAGGCCCTCGTGCGGTCGCTGCGCGAGCTGGAGGACGACGAGACGCTCCTGGTGCAATCGGGCAAACCGGTCGCCATCTTCCGCACCCACGGCGACGCGCCGCGCGTCCTCATCGCCAACGCCAATCTCGTTCCTGCTTGGGCCATGCAGGAGCATTTTGACGAACTGGACCGGCGCGGTCTCATCATGTACGGCCAGATGACCGCGGGCTCCTGGATCTACATCGGCACGCAAGGTATCTTGCAAGGAACCTATGAGACGCTGGCCGAAGTCGCCCGGCAGCATTTCGGCGGGAACCTGCGAGGACGGTTTGTCCTCACGGCGGGGCTCGGTGGCATGGGGGGCGCACAGCCGCTGGCCGTGACGATGAACGAAGGCGTCGCGCTGGTGGTGGAAGCAGACCCCGACCGCGCCCGTCGTCGCCTCGCTACCCGCTACGTGGATAGGGTTGTGGATACTTTGGAAGAGGCGATGACGTTGGTGGAAGAAGCAAGAGCCCACCAAAAGCCACTGTCGGTTGGGATCATCGGCAACGCAGCAGAGGTATTGCCGGAACTGGTCGCGCGCGGCGTGACACCCGACGTCGTGACCGATCAGACTCCCGCCCACGATATATTGAGTTACATCCCTGTCGGCTTTTCGCCCCAAGAAGCGGAAGACCTTCGCCGGCGAGATCCGGAGGAGTATAGCCGTCGCTCTATGGATTCCATGGCCACCCACGTGCGGGCCATGTTGGAGTTCCGGCGTCGGGGCGCGGTCGTCTTTGACTACGGCAATAACCTGCGCCAACGGGCCTACGATGCGGGCGTAAAGGATGCCTTCGCGTATCCCGGCTTCGTACAGGCCTACGTGCGGCCTCTATTTTGCGAAGGGAAAGGGCCCTTCCGCTGGGTTGCCCTTTCCGGTGACGCGGCCGACATTCACGCCATAGACGACGTAGTGGCGCGCGAGTTCGCCTACGACGAACACCTGGTACGCTGGATCAAGATGGCAAGGGAACGGGTCGCCTTCCAGGGACTCCCGGCGCGCATCTGTTGGCTTGGCTATGGTGAGCGGGCAAGATTGGGACTTCTCATCAACGAGATGGTCGCCCGCGGCCGGGTATCCGCGCCCATCGTCATCGGGCGTGACCATCTGGATACCGGCTCCGTCGCCAGCCCGCGCCGCGAGACCGAGGGGATGCTGGATGGCACCGACGCGGTGGCCGACTGGCCGATCCTCAACGCGCTCCTCAATGCCGTCGGCGGCGCGACCTGGGTCAGTTTCCATCATGGGGGCGGCGTCGGCATCGGCTATAGCCTGCACGCAGGGCAGGTCATCGTAGCGGACGGCACGCCGGAGGCGGCGCGGCGGTTGGAGCGGGTGCTGACCACCGATCCCGGCCTGGGCATCGTGCGCCACGCCGACGCGGGCTATCCGGAGGCGATTGCCGCGGCGCGTCGGCATGGGATCAAGATGCCGATGCTTAAAGAGCCTCCAGCACCTGCGGCCCCGTAGGGGATTGTACCAACCGAAAGGAGGCGAACTCGCGAGGCTTCTCAACCGCCAAGCCGACCTCCACGATGACCCGGCCTTCCGAAATATCTTCGTCTGTCATTGTGTCGCGTCCGCAACGCACGAAGTATGCGTCCGCAGGCCGATCACCCTGTAGAACACCGGATCGCCACAATCTCTCCAGAAAGGTCTCTACCTGGGCGCGGAGGCCGTCCCACAACCGTTCGTCGTTGACCCGCCCTACCACCCAGCCGGTGCCGGTAACCATGGCCTTCTCCACAGCGCTCACCAGACGCCGCAAGCGGAGCGAACACCACGGTTGCACACTGGACATCGTGTAGGCCGTGTCCAGCACGATGCGCCCTCCCCAGGCAGACAAATCGCGGATCGCGTTCACCCGCCGATCTGCCAGTTGCGCGCTATCCCTATCGTGGAGAACCAGTTGTGTGCCCAGAATGCCTTGAATCGCCTGGTTCTCCGAGGGCGCGTGCAGGCCCTGCTGGCGGCTCAGGCGCGCCAGGATACCTGCCACATGGCCCACCGGCGGCACCAGTTTAGGAGCCTTTGTAAGGGGATCAAGAACCTCCAGCCATGGGTAGTACATGGCCGCGTGCGACGTATCGCGTGGAGCAGCAACCATGTCAAGCGACGGGGCATCCGGCGGCCCGGCCACGATGCCGAAGCGGAACGACAGCGGTGCGCTGCAATGGGCTATCACCGCCGCCTGTACCACAAATCCTCCTGTGTCATCGGGCGCGGCCACAAGCCCGATGTCGGGAACTTCCTGCAAAGCCATGAGCCCGCGCCGTTTTTCCGGTGGTGCATATCGTTCTCCTTCAAAGTCGGCCACGGTCACCGATGAGCCGTCTGCGCCGTCGCGCAGGAAGGCAAAATCGCGCGGGCGCGGCAGGCCGCGCCGCCGCTCATGGGCCCAACGAACGGTGATTAAGCGCGATTGCCCGCGCACCAGGCGGGTGAGAACGTAATCCGGCGAACGCGGATCGGGAGACAGATGATCGTAACTCTCCTCAATGTCGGGCACAACACGCGGTCGCGGGGCGATGAAATCCGAGGGCGGCTCGTCCTGCCAATATCGTACCGTCAGGCGAAAGCGGCCACTCCCAGATTCGCGGATGCGCACGGCTATGCGATTCCCCCACGCCCCTGGGCCTACGGCCTCTATTTGCAGGGTGCTGAAGGACAGAGTCGCGGTGCGGGCATCGGCAGGAACGATGCGCACGATGTAGCAGCGCTGGCCACCGTTGCGGAAAAAACCGTCCACAGCATAGGCCAGGCAGGAAGATGGGGTATGTGCGCCAAACCAGCCCACAAATTCGCGCCAATTCGTCACCAGTTGCGGCCCCAAAGGGCCGCGCGGCGTCTGGGCCAGGAACGCGGCTGTACTCATGTCGGGCAATGTCAACGGTTCCGGCATCTTCATTGGCGGCGGGGGTCTGTGGCTCAACATGCCGGCGGCTCCGAACAATTCCAGAACGAGATCATGCGGACTGGGTTCCTACGATATTCCAATATGGCCTACGCCGGTGGTCTGAAGTTGTGATATAATAGCCTGTGTCGGCGAAAACCGTGAGCCCCCAGAAGGATCCGGGGGCTCTGGCAACAAACTGGCGGAGAGGGTGGGATTTGAACCCACGAGGCATTTCTGCCTACACGCTCTCCAGGCGTGCGCCTTAGACCAAACTAGGCAACCTCTCCACAACGAATTAAAAGCCACGAACGTCCTAGCGTGGATGCCACTCTGCAGAAACGGTCCAGAGGGCACTTAAGTCGGCATGACACTGGTCATACCAGCAGAACCGCGTCTCTGCTACAATAGATGACGTCAGTAGCCGGGCAGGCTTTCTCTCTACCGTGACGCTGGCGGAGAGGGTGGGATTCGAACCCACGAGGCTCATCGCCTACCCGTTTTCGAGACGGGCGCACTCGGCCACTATGCGACCTCTCCCTGCGCCCGATTATAGCATAGGGGTTCACGAGAAGCAAAACTCAAGCCGTGCCAGGCTTCACGCTTTGAGGTAAAGGATGATAGAAATCAACAATCCGGCTGCCCAAGATGATCCGTTGGCGAGATTGCGGGAGATGCGCGTGGTGGCCCAAGCCGGTGGCGGGCCCGAACGCGTTCAGCAGCAACATGAGAAAGGCAAACTTCTCGCCCGCGAGCGTCTGACGATGCTGCTGGACGAGGGTTCCTTCCAGGAATTGGGTGCGTTGGCAACCCATCATATTACCGACTTTGGCATGGCGGAGAAGAAGTATCCGGGCGATGGTGTCATCACAGGTTTCGGCAAGATCAACGGTCGCCGTGTGGCCGTCTTTGCCCAAGATTTCACCGTGTTAGGTGGCTCCTTCTCAGAGGTGCAATCGCAGAAGATTTGCCGTATCATGGATTTGGCCTTGGAAAGCGGCATCCCGGTCATTGGCCTCAACGACTCTGGTGGGGCACGGATTCAGGAAGGGATACGCAGCCTGGCCGGTTACGGCGCGCTGTTCACCCGCAACGTCCTGGCTTCGGGCGTGATCCCGCAGATTTCCGTCATGATGGGCCCCTGCGCAGGTGGTGCCGTGTATTCCCCTGCCCTGACTGATTTCACAATCATGGTGCGGAAGATCAGTTACATGTTCATCACCGGGCCGGAGGTCATCAAGACGGTGACAGGCGAAGAGGTCAGTTTCCGCGAACTAGGTGGCTCGCTGGTGCACAATACCAAGTCGGGCGTTGCCCAGTTTATGGCCGATGACGAAGCACAGGCCATCCTTCTGGTCAAACAACTCCTCAGTTACCTGCCACAGAACAACACCGAGGACCCTCCCCGCGTCACTCCTTACGACGATCCTAAACGCATGGATGAGGAACTGAACTTCATTGTGCCGAGCGACGAGCGTCTTCCCTACGACATGAAGGAAGTTATCACACGAGTCGCAGATCGCGATAGTTTCTTTGAGGTACACCCCTATTATGCCACCAACGCGGTTGTCGGCTTCGGGCGGCTGGATGGTTACAGCGTCGGTTTCGTGGGCAATCAACCGTCTCACCTGGCCGGTGTGTTAGATATAGACTCTTCAGATAAGATCGCTCGCTTCGTCCGCATCTGCGATGCCTATAACATCCCGATCATAACCTTTGTGGACTCGCCTGGCTATCTCCCCGGTGTGGCTCAGGAACATGCGGGCATCATCCGGCATGGCGCTAAGGTCATATATGCTTATTGCGAGGCGACGGTGCCCAAGATCAGCGTCGTCACCCGCAAGGCCGTAGGCGGAGCCTACATTGCCATGAGCAGTCGGCAGATGCGCTCCGACCTGGCCTTCGCCTGGCCCACAGCCGAGATCACCGTCATGGGGCCGGAAGGGGCGGTGAATATCCTGTATCGGCGAGAGATTGCCGCTGCTGCCGACCCGGCTGCCGAGCGCGCCCGGATCATTGCCGAGTACAAGGCCAAGTTCCAAAACCCGTATGCCGCCGCCGATGTAGGGCAGATAGACGAGGTGATTGAGCCGCGCGAGACACGCCCTCGCCTCATCGCCGCGCTGGAGGTCCTGCGCACGAAAGTATCCACGAACCCTCCCAAGAAACACGGCCTAATTCCCATGTAAACCACTGCCTATGACGAACATCTGGTCACAAGCCTTCGCTATCAGCATCATTGGCATAGGTCTGGTTTTCATCACGCTCCTCTTGCTGTGGGGTATCATGGCCGCGCTGACCCGCCTCTTACAGGTGCGGGCGGCGCCTCCCGGTGCGAAAGTCGCCACGCTGGTATCGCCCACGGCGGAGGCCGACGACCACAATGCCAAGATCGCGGCAATCATGGTCGCGCTGGACTTGTATCAGACCGAAATGCGCCGAGAGGCCGCACCGCCGGTACGGGAACATCGTCCCGGCACCCTGCCGAGCCGATGGGTTGCCATCGGGCGCGGCCGCCAAGTGGAAGGACAGGGATACATCCGTCGGTCATCAGGACATTGAGAAGTAGTCGGTAAGAATTTTTGAGGAACCAGAACCATGCGCACCTATCGCGTCAACATCGGCGGCAAGATTTACCTGGTAGAAATAGAGCCATCCGTTGTCATGCCGATCCATGTGCGGGTCAACGGTGAACCCTTTGAAGTGGAAGTGGAATGGCAGGGCGATTCACCGCGCGACACTGTAAGCCCTGCTATCTTGCCGCGGCGGCGCGAGGAATTGCCTGCCCCGGCCATGGTGGCCGCGCCTGCTAAACCGGTCGTGCCGACTCCCGGCCTTGCTCCTTCCGCCATAGCCTCGGAGGAGCAAGGGGCGCAGGCCGTGCTGGCTCCTATGCCCGGCACGATCCTTGAAGTGCCTGTAAAAGTGGGTGATACGGTAGCCAGAGGCCAGGAGGTCTGTGTGTTGGAAGCGATGAAAATGAGAAACAGCATTAAATCTCCCCGCGATGCTCGCATTGCCGAAGTAAAAGTCACGGCGGGGCAGACCGTCGCCTTTGGTGATGTGCTCGTGCGGCTAGAATAGAGGAACCATTATGGACTTAAGCCGCTTGTCGGCGTTGACGAGTGGCCTGCAGGCGCTTACCCTCGGCCACATAATCATGATGGCGGTGGGTGGGCTCCTCATCTACCTTGCTATCGCGCGGGAGTACGAGCCTGTCCTGTTATTGCCCATCGGCGTGGGAACCATCCTCACCAACATCCCTCTGACCGGCTTGACCGGCGAGGATGGTCTGTTTTCCCTTCTCTACCGCGCCGGTATCAGCACCGAACTCTTTCCCCTTCTGATCTTTATCGGCATCGGCGCGATGACCGATTTCGGCCCCCTGCTGGAGAACCCTCGCTTGGTGATCTTGGGAGCGGCAGGACAGGTCGGCATCTTCACAACCCTCTTGCTGGCGCTACGTCTTGGCTTCGGCCTGAATGAAGCGGCATCTATCGGCATCATCGGCGCGATTGACGGCCCCACGTCCATCTATGTCTCCAGCCGTCTTGCTCCTGACCTCCTGGCTCCCATCGCGGTGGCTGCCTATTCGTACATGAGCCTCATCCCGCTGATCCAGCCTCCCATCATGCGCCTTCTCACTACCGAGAGTGAGCGCCGGGTACGGATGCCCTATACCTCTCGCCCGGTATCCAAATTGGTGCGCATTCTCTTCCCCATAATTGTTACGTTAATCGCCGGGCTTCTGGCTCCCCTCTCTACCCCTCTTATCGGTACGCTGATGTTCGGCAACCTCATGCGGGAATCGGGCGTAGTAGATAGGCTCGTGCGGGCGGCGCAAAATGAGTTGACCAACATCGCCACCATTTTCCTGGGCCTTACCATCGGTTCTACCATGGTGGCAACCAGCTTCTTACGTCTGGAAACCCTCGCCATCTTAGGATTGGGGCTCCTGGCCTTCATTGTGGATATCGCGGGGGGCGTTCTTTTCGGGAAGTTGATGTACATTCTGTCGGGCAGGCGCATCAATCCCTTGGTAGGAGCGGCAGGGATCTCCGCCTTTCCCATGGCCGCGCGCGCGGTGCAGAAAGCCGGGCAGGAGGCAGATTTCGGCAATTTTCTGCTCATGCACGCCATGGGGGCAAACACGGCAGGCCAGATCGGATCGGTCCTGGCAGGGGGCGTTGTATTGGCGTTGCTGGCCGGATGAACGGCAGCGAGCAGGGAGTTGGGTATGTTCCAGGCGGTCTGGGTGAGCAGAACGATCGCTCCTCTCGTCGGCCAAGCCGATTTTAGGGCTCATGTCCTGGCCTCCTTTCCTTCCGCCTGTAACCTGCTGGCCGCCGACGGCAGCGTGGTCACGGTGGTTACGCGCGCCGTGGGCAACGGCCCTCTCAACCTCGTGGTGGACGGCAGGGCGGCTTTACCGGTTTGTCGGGCCGGAGTGCCTGCGCATGGCGATGGGCATACGCTGGATGTCGGTGGAATCTGGCAAGTCAACCTCGCCGATGCCGCCGTGTGGGAACCGATGCCCGACTACGGGGTTTTGCGCCGTTTTGCGGTGAATTATCCTGTAGCAGCGCTCTCGCATCTGGAAAATCTGCTGACAACCCGTGCGCCTTCTGAAAGCCTGGCAACCCTGCTGTGTCAGGATGGCTCCCTCATTCTTTGCCGGCCTTACCAGCAACGCGCGCAAAAGCACGTTGCAGCCTTGTTGGCCGCCCACGCTATCGGCGATCTGGATGGTATTACAACACATGCTGCCGCCCTCGTGGGCTTGGGCCCCGGCCTGACTCCGGCGGGCGATGACTGGCTCGCTGGTTGGCTGATTGGGCTGCGCTTGCGAGAGACATTCCAACCTGCCGACGTGAAATTGAGGCTGACAGATGTTGCGACTGCCGTTCTTCATGTTGCCGCAGGGCGCACCCATGCCCTGAGCCTGTCGTTGTTACGCGCTGCGGCGGCGGGAGAGGTCAACGTGTGGTGGCATGTTCTCCTATCTGCTATTGCCGCGAGCGACGTCCCTGCCGTGGGTGTTGCCGCCGCGCAGGTGATGAAGTATGGCAAGACTTCAGGCTCCGATATGTTGGCGGGGTTTCTTTCGGCATTGGCGCTTGATTCCGGCAGCGATGCTTGCTATGAAGGCATGGGCCTGAGGAGGAGAAATGGACCTTATCATACGTAACGCCCGCGTGCGCGGGTACGAAGAAGCGATAGACATCGGCATTCTGGGGGAGCGGATCGCCCGCGTTCAGCCGCATATCCCGCAGCGCGCCCAACATGAAATAGATGCCGCAGGAATGTTGGTCGCGCCGACTTTCATTGAGCCACACATTCACCTGGACAAAGCCCTCATCAGCGACGTGGTGCGCCCCAATGTGTCCGGTACATTAAGCGAGGCCATCGCAATCATCTGGGATAAAAAGCGCACCTACACGGTGGAGGAGGTAGCTGAACGAGCAGGGCGCGTGATTGAGTGGGCAGTGCAACATGGCACGACGATACTCCGTAGCCATGTGGATGTGGATACCATCGGCGGGCTGACGCCGCTGAGAGGCGTGGTTCTGGCACGTGAGCGTTACGCGGATCTGTGTGAGGTGCAGATCGTCGCATTCCCACAAGAAGGCATCCTGCAAGACCCAGGCACAGAAGACTTGCTGCGCCGGGCGATGGAAGCCGGGGCAGACCTGGTTGGTGGAATGCCCCACAACGAGCGTACGCCGGAAGATGGTCGCCGCCACATAGATATTTGCTTCGCCATCGCCAAGGAATTCAACGCCGATATTGACATGCACGTGGACGAAACCGATGACCCCAGTAGTCGCACACTGCAATATCTGGCGGCCCGTACCATTGAAGAAGGGTATCAAGGTCGCGTGACAGCAGGGCATACCTGCGCGCTGGCCGCGTACGACGCCACCTATCGCGCAAAGGTCATCAGGTTGCTGAAACAGGCCGATATGCAGATGATTGCCAATGCCGGGACAAACCTCATGCTGCAAGGAAGGCTCGACCCGATGCCTATCCGTCGCGGGGTGACGCCGGTCAAGGAATTACTGGCGGCGGGCGTGAATGTGAGTTACGGCCAGGACTGCGTGAAAGATACCTTCTATCCAACCTGGGGGCAGGCAGATCCCTTAGAAGTAGGGCTCATTACGGCCCATGCGGTGCAGTTCACCATGCCCCAGGAGATAGAAACCCTCTTTGACATGCCCACGGTCAACGCCGCGCGCTTGCTACGGCTTCCCCAACAGGATTATGGCATCCGCGAGGGAGCCATCGCCAGCCTCAACATTATCGCCGCGCCGAACGCGGCGGAGGCGTTCCGCACGCGGGCCGACCGGCGCTACGTCATCCGGCGCGGTCGCATCGTGGCCGAGACGGTAACCATGAAGAAAGTGTATCGTGCCTCATGAATCGTCTTCTGCGCGTGCTGGTGCAAGTGTTCGTTATCATGACCTTCTATGTGATCCTGGCGGTTGTCTCCGGCACCATCGCCTGGCTGTTGGGCGCAAGTCTCAATGGGCAGATCGGCTGGGGCTTCGTCGGAGGCTCCCTTCTTCTCGCCATGCTCCTCTATCTCCTACGAAGGCGGCATGTCGGCTAGTCTGTGAGGTGGTCACGTGAACGTCTATACACGGATACGAGAAGGCGAATACCACGATTCCGTCACGCTGATGCTGCTGACGAAGGAACTGCTGGCCGCGCCGGGCGTGGCGGATGCGGCCATCGTCATGGGCACCGAAGCGAACAAGGCGATCCTCGCGGATAGTGGCCTGCTGGCGGAGGCCGCGCGGGGGGCCGAACCCAATGACCTTATCATCAGCGTGCGTGCGGCCTCGCCCGCAGAAGCAACGGCGGCACTGGCGCGCGCGGAACACCTTTTGCAGGAGCGGCGCGCAACTCAGGCCGGGGAAGGTTCTGACTCTCGCCCTAAGACGCTTGCAGCCGCGCTCAAAATGGCACCCGATGCAAACCTGGTGGTGATCTCTGTGGCCGGGCGCTACGCGGCTCGCGAGGCCCGCACTGCCCTGGAGCATGGCCTGCATGTCTTCCTCTTCAGCGATAACGTATCTCTGGCCGATGAGATCACCCTCAAGAAATTGGCCTCGGAAAAAGGGCTTCTTCTGATGGGCCCGGATGCAGGCACATCTATCATCAATGGGGTCGCGCTGGGTTTCGCCAACGCGGTGCCGCGCGGCCCGGTCGGCATCGTGGGCGCAGCGGGAACTGGCATCCAGGGCATCAGCGTGGGGATTGCGCAAGCAGGGAGCGGCATCAGCCAGGCTATCGGCGTAGGCGGGCGTGATCTATCAGAGGAAGTGGGGGGCCTGATGATGCAGGCCGCGCTGCGCGCCCTTCAGGATGACCCGGCGACGAAAGTCCTTTGCCTGGTGAGCAAGCCCCCCGCGCCAGCCGTCGCGCAGCACATATTGGAGACTGCACGCGTAAGCGGCAAGCCGACCGTCGTCTGCTTTCTGGGCGATGATGGCCGCATGGCTCAGGCCAAAGGCCTGTTCCCCGTCGCGACGCTGGACGAGGCTGCCGTCGTTGCGGCAGCCTTGGCGCGCGGCGATGACCCCCCAACGGCTTTGGCGGAGAAACAACGGGCAGAAGGTGAGTTCCTGGCTCAGGCCGAGCGCATCCGTGCCTGGCTGAGCCCTGAGCAGAGACATGTGCGCGGCCTCTTCAGTGGAGGAACCTTCTGTTATGAGGCACAATTGGTGTTGCGCGACATGATAGGACCAGTGCACTCTAACGTTCCTCTCATCAAGCGCGACAAACTGGCCGATTCCAACCGTAGCGTCGGCCATACCTGTGTAGATTTGGGCGAGGACGAGTTTACCGTCGGTCGGCTGCACCCGATGCTGGATAACGCGCTGCGCATCCGGCGGTTATTGAAGGAAGCGGAAGACCCGACTACCGCTGTGATTCTGTTGGATGTGGTACTGGGCTATGGCGCGCATCCCGACCCGGCTGGCGAGTTGGCCGTAGCTATCAGGGAGGCAAAGGCTCGCGCCCAGCAAGCCGGTCGCCATCTGGCAGTCGTAGCCTATATCTGCGGTGTCGCAAGGGACCCGCAGCCCCTGGCGGAACAGGCGGAGAAACTACAGAGCGCGGGCGCGATCCTCGCCCCATCCAGCGCGGCGGCAGCGCGGCTGGCTGGCCGGATTGTCAGGTGAGAAAGATGAACATGAGCAAACCGTTGTTCGGAACACCCCTCAAGGCCGTGAACCTGGGTTTGGCAACCTTCGCCGAATCGTTGCGCGATCAGGGTGTCAATGTCGTCGTGGTGGATTGGCGTCCGCCCGTTGAGGGCTATACCGATCTCACGCGCACCCGGTCGGGGATAGACATAGACGCGGCCAACGCCGAGGCTCATCGCCGCATCACCGGCGGACGTCCCTTATTGATCGGCATGGGCATCGCCCGCGAGACGATCCCCGGCTTTCACGCGCGGCTGCTATGTCATGCCGGCCCGCCTATCACCTGGGAGCGGATGTGCGGGCCCATGCGCGGCGCGATCATCGGCGCGGCCCTCTACGAAGGCTGGGCTAACACCCCTGAAGAAGCAACGACTCTGGCTGCCAGTGGCGGCATTGAGTTTGCTCCCTGCCATCACTACCACGCCGTCGGCCCTATGGCGGGGATTATTTCGCCTTCTATGCCCGTTTTTGTCGTCAAGAATGAGACCTACGGTAACCTGGCTTACTGCACCCAAAACGAGGGGCTTGGCAAGGTGTTGCGCTACGGCGCATATAGCCCGGAGGTGATCGCCAGGCTAAAGTGGATGGAGAGAGAACTATATCCTGCCCTGGCCCGTGCGCTGGAGAAGACGGGGCCGATTGACTTGCGATCCCTGATCGCGCAGGCCCTGCACATGGGCGATGAGTGTCATAACCGCAACAAGGCAGGGACATCGCTCCTCCTGCGTGTGCTGAGCCCTGCTCTCGTGGAAGCGATAGACGATAAGGCCGTCGTGGCACGCGTCCTGCGCTTCATTGACTCCAACGACCATTTCTTTCTGAACCTCTCCATGCCTGCGGCGAAGGCGATGTTGGAAGCAGCCCACCATATCCCCGGTTCCTCGGTGGTCACAGTCATGGCGCGCAACGGTACCGATTTCGGCATCCGTGTCAGCGGGCTGGGCGACCGCTGGTTTACCGCGCCCGCAGGGGAACCCGTCGGCCTGTTCTTCCCCGGTTATAGCCAGGCCGATGCCAACCGCGACATCGGCGACAGCGCGATCACCGAGACGGCGGGCTTTGGTGGCTTTGCCATCGCCGGTGCACCGGCCATCGTTCAGTTCGTCGGCGGCGCGCCGGCGGACGCTCTGCAGGCCACACGAGATATGTATGAGATCACCGTGGGCGAACATTCCGCCTTCACGATTCCTATCCTTAACTTTCGGGGCACGCCGGTCGGCATTGACGTGCGCAAGGTGGTGGAGACCGGCATCCTCCCGCGCATTGACACCGGCATCGCGCATAAAGAAGCGGGCATAGGACAGGTGGGGGCAGGGCTCCTCACCGCGCCGATGGGTTGCTTCACGTCGGCCTTTGCCGCGCTGCGCGAGATGTAATCGCCCTAGACCCTTGGTGGTTCATCAGGGCATGTGCTGAGACTAAATAACCCCCTGGCCTATAGCCAGGGGGTCGCCTCGTGGCAGCCAGGTGCTACCCTCACCAGGCTACCAAACGGCCTACCCTCGCCTCTTCCGAGGCTATTCGGCCCTATGGTGCTCCCATCGGGCCAACTTACTATTAGTATAACACAGAATATGGGAAAAGTCAATAAGAATCCAAATGAATTTTCGCAGAACATTTGATGAACAACATCATTTGATCTTAGTAGGTTTTGAATCGCTTTGCTCTGTTTCATGGTTCGCGCCGGACCTGCCATCTCTAACAAACAAGCCCCTTGGCTTGGCAAACCAAGGGGCTTCTCCCCAGGAGGAAACAGCCTGATGCTACCCTCATCAGTCTGCATCCATAAATATAAACGTGTGGCAGAAATTGCCTGGGGCGTTACAGCCTGGTGCTACCCTCACCAGACCATCTTTAGTATAGCATATTGGTAAATAATGTCAATATGTACAGTCGCCTTTTCGTATTCCCTGCATACGCTTTTTTGTTGATCTCGTTATCGCTATACAGCAGTGCTATTTGCTACCATATACAGGGGATAAATGCCAGTCCTGCCCCAACATATAGACTAAAAAGGAGCCTGATGTTAAAACAGAGGATAGGTCTGGCAAGTTGACGGCGCGACGGCGTCCAATTTTTAAGGTTGAATTTGGGATTTTAACGCACTCGTTCTTTCAACCCCCGTGCCATTTCCCGCTCTGCATCTCGCCGGGCGATGGCCTCTCGCTTGTCGTATTGCCGCTTGCCGCGCGCCAGGGCGATTTCCACTTTTGCCCGGTTGTCCTTCAGATACATCCTCAGCGGCACAATGGTCCACCCGCGCTCGGCAACGCGGTTTTGCAGGCGGGCCAGCTCTCGTTTGTGGAGCAAGAGACGGCGCGGCCGTAGTGGCTCTGCGTTCTCGCGGCTGGCCGGATCGTAAGGTGAGATGTGGCAGTTCATCAGCCATGCCTCGCCCTGTTTGATCTGCACGTAGCCATCCCGCAAATTGACGCGTCCTGCGCGCACCGACTTGATCTCGGTGCCGGTCAACGCGATCCCTGCCTCCAGGGTTTCTTCCAGGTGGTAATCGTGCTGCGCCTTGCGATTGGAAGCGACGACTTTAATCGATGCCATATCAATTTCCGGATGGCTGGTAATTTAGGCCATCGTCCTGATAGGGGGTGCTCTCCGGTCCCGCAGCCGAAGGGTTGATAACCGCCCGCAGGTATTCTACCGCTTTATCTAATTGTGGATCGCGGTTGGCCCGAATGTCCTCATCGGTGCGTGGCACGAGGATATCCGGCATCAGTCCTTGGCCGTGAATCAGGCGGCCCTTAGGGGTGAACCAGCGAGCGATGGTCACCCGCAGTTGCGATTCATCGCTGAGGGTGTGCGGTAATTGCACGCTTCCTTTGCCGTATGTCTTCTCTCCTATCAGCACGCCGCGGCCTGCATCCTGAAGGGCCCCTGCTACGATCTCCGACGCGCTGGCCGAGCCGCCGTTGACCAGCACGACCAACGGCAGGTCTTGAGGCACAAGGAGTTCTCCCTCTCGTGGATACACCTGCTCCTTGCCGTCCCGGAAGCGTTCTGTCAGTATGTTGCCGTCTGCGATGAACATGCTGCCGATCTCCACCGCACTGGAGAGAAGCCCGCCCGGGTTGCCCCTCAGGTCAAATATCAATGTCGCCGGCTTGCGCGCCAGAAGCCGCCGTAGTTCCGCTCGCAGTTGAGGTGTCGCCTGACCGTTAAATTCTGCCAGTTTCACGTAGGCGATGTCTGTGCCGATGAACCTGGACGCGACCGTCGGGATTTCTATGCGTGCCCGTATAACCTCTACATCAAATGGTTCCTCTACGCCGGGCCGACGTATGGTCAACACCACCTTTGTTCCTTTGGGGCCACGGATGAGGCCGATGGTTTCGTAGAGGGTCATCTTGGTGATGTCTTTGCCGTCCACCGCGATCACGACATCGTCACGGCGGATGCCGGCGCGCCAGGCCGGCTGTCCTTCAAAGGGCTCAACGATGCGTACTCCGCCTCCTTCTGCCTCATCCACCCGCGCGCCGATGCCCTCAAAGGTTCCCGCGATATCCGTGTTGAACAGGGCAGCCTGTTCTGGGTCAAGGAAAGCGGTGTGTTCGTCGCCCAACGTCTTGATGACGCCCTGAATGGCTCCGTATGCCAGCTGGCGTGGGGTGGGCAGATCGCCATAAAACTCGTTCTTGAGGAGCTTCCACGCCTCCCAGAAGATGGCGAATGCGGCCTCCTCTTCCGGTGTAGGAGTAGCCTGGGACGAGCCCCGATCCTTGAGCGAGGCTTCTGCCTCCGCGGCGGGCGCGCTGAGGTCGGTCCTGGCCGCGACTTGCCCGCTGCGGTAACCGCTCTCATAGCCTGCAAAGTACGTGGTTACGGTAAGAGCAGCAACGATGATCCCTATTCCAAACAGGTGTAGAATCTTCCGTACCGATTCCATGGAAAATGCCACCTTTACCCTTGTGCGTTCTGTAATACTTCAATGGCACGAGCCAGCACCGGATCGCGTCCCGCGTTCCGATCTTCGTCGGTCACCGGGCCAGCCGGTATGTCTGGCGTCAGACCCGTCTGATCAATCTGACGACGATTGGGCGTGTACCAACGCGACACGGTGATATGCACCGAGGACCCATCGCTCAAGTCGTGAACCAATTGTACGCTCCCTTTGCCATAGGTCTTCTCGCCGACCAGTTGCGCGCGACCCGTATCTTGCAAGGCACCGGCGACGATCTCGGCGGCGCTGGCCGAACCGCCGTTGACGACCACCACCAACGGCAGGTCGGTGGCCGTGCCATTACGCCGCGCCATGAACGATTTCTCTGGGCCGTCGCGCCGGCGCTCATAGGCGACAACGCCGCCCGGCATGAACTCGCTGGCAACATCCACGGCCGCGTCCACCAGGCCGCCGGGGTTATTGCGCAAGTCCAGCACCAGGCGTTTCATGCCCTGGGCGCGCAGTTCTCGCAGCGCCTTTCTGACTTCATCGCCTGTCTTCTCATTAAACAAATGCGCGGCGATGTAGCCGATGCCGTCGGTATCTGGCAACATGCGCCATTCCACGCTGGGCGTTTCTATCCGCTGGCGGGTCACCGTGAAATGCAGCGGCTCGGTCACACCTTCGCGCCGCACGGTAAGGCGCACCTTGCTGCCGACCTCTCCGCGCACCATGGCGGCCACATCGTCTTGGGTCATGTCGGATGTGATTTCTTTGCCATCCACCGCGATCAGGACGTCGCCTTTGAGGATGCCGGCCTTCTCCGCCGGCAAATCTGCCATCGGCTCCAGGATGAATTGCCCCTTATCGTCTCGCCTCAGATACACGCCGATGCCACCGAATTCGCCACGCAGCTGATCTTTCTCCAGCTGTCGCGGCTGCGGCTCCACGAAGAGGGTGTAGGGATCGTTCAGGGTCGCGATCATCCCTCGGATCGCGCCGTAAGTGCGCTTCTGCGCATCGGGCAGTTCGCCCATGAACTCGCTGTCCACCAGTCGCCACGCTTCGTTCAATAGTGAGGTGGGGCCGCTGCTCGTGGGCGCAGGCGTAGAAGTCATGGCAGGGCGTGGGAGCCTCGGCAACAAGCCCTCGGTATCCAGGAGGAAGTGGGTGGTGAAACCAGCCGCGAAGGTCCCTGCCAGGATCACGACAACCAGGGCAAAACCGATAAGGTAACGAATGGCTCGCATAGAAAGCAACATCCTTTGCCGACGGGCATGGATGAAATAGGAAATCAATCCATTGCATTGTCATTCTAACATAGCCGCGCGGGGCTGGCAAGTGATCCTGCGCCCAATCAACCTCGCGGTGGTATAATCTACAAGTACTTTGATTTGTTCAGGAGAAATCCTGTGGCGACACATCACGTCCTCATGCTGACCAGGCGGGCTAGCGTTCATCAGGAGATGATCCGGCGCGCTGCGCCGCCGGAATTCCGAGTGGAGTTCCGCCATCCCGATGACAGGGCAGGAATCCTTGCGGCCCTATCGGGTGTGGAGTTCCTATTCAGCGATCGCGCCGGCGCGATAGACGCGGAGATCATCACCGCCGGGCACGACCTGCGCTTGATCCAACGCCTTGGCTCCCTGGTTCATGACATTGACCTGGACGCGGCGCGACAGGCGGGCGCCCCGGTGGCTTTCTGGCCTCTCCTCTCCGCCATCCGCGTGGCCGAACATGCGGTGATGCAGATGCTGGCATTAAGCAAACGCCTGCTGGAAGTACAGCGCATTGCCGTGAGCGGCGAATCTTGGGGGCGTGAGCCGCGTCGCACCGACGAGAACACCTTTGCCTACAACTGGTCGGGGCGTGCTGGAATCGGCGGCCTCTGGCTTCAGACGGTAGGCATCCTGGGCTGCGGTGAGATCGGTGTGGAACTGGCACGACGGCTACGTGGCTGGGGTTGCACGGTGCTCTATAATCGCCGCCGTCGCTTTCCCGCGCCCGTTGAGGCGGAACTGGGGATAATCTACGCGGAGAAGAACGACCTTCTTGCGCAAAGTGACCATCTGATCTCGCTTCTCCCCTATACGCCGGAGACGGTTCTGTATCTGAACGCGGAACGGCTGGCGCGCCTCAAGCCGACGGCCTACCTGGTACAATGTGGCAGCGGTGGTGTGGTGGATGAGCGCGCCTTGGCCGAGGCATTAGTTGCAGGCAGATTGGCGGGTGCGGCCCTGGACACCTACGAATGGGAGCCGCCGCAACCCGACAACCCACTCCTGGCGATGCCGAACGTTCTCCTGACGCCGCATACGGCAGGTGGAGATTCTGCCGATTACCGCCTGGAACTGCGGGAGTATTTCCGTAACGCGCAGCGGGTGCTGGCAGGGGAAGCGGTGTTGCATCGGGTCGCGTAAGTGATTTCTGGGGCGATGTCATCGCGATCATGAAGGATGGGCAGATTCAGCCTCTTCTGGGCTTTTCTCCGATTGGACATTCCACCTCCTTTGCGCTATACTAGCGCGGGCGTTCGTCAACACGCATGTGTTCTGTGTGGTCAAGACCCCGACAGCGTACACCGAGGAGCATCACCATGATTCCGAAGAATTACCCCGGCAAGGGCAAGGTTGCCATCCTGCGCACTAGGCCGGAAACGGTATTGGAAGATTATAGCCGATTAATGCACCTGGCCGGTTACGAGGAGGCGTTGCCCAAAGACAAAGATACGATCCTTAAGATCAACATCTCCTGGCAAACCTGGTATCCTGCCTGTTCCACCGCGCCGTGGCAATTGGAAGGCGTGATTCGCACCCTGCAGGCCGACGGCTATCGTAACCTCATCGGCGCGCACAACAAGACCGTCGTGGTGGATGCCTACATCGGCGAGCGGAACAACAAGCACAAGGCCGTGGTAGATGCCTACGGCGTACGCAACGTGCATCTGTACGAGCCGGAAGTGCGCTGGTTCCGCTACGAGCCTAAATCGCCGATGCTGGTTCTGGACAAGATCTTCCCCGACGGCATCCTCATTCCGGAGATGTTCGTCGGGCGCAACATCATCCAATTGCCCACGGTCAAGACCCATGTGTTTACCACCATCACCGGCGCGATGAAGAACGCCTTCGGCGGCCTTCTCACCGAGAAACGCCATTGGACCCACGGCGTCATCCATGAGACGTTGGTGGACCTCCTCAGTATCCAGCAGGAGATCCACACCGGGCTCTTCGCTGTGATGGATGGGACCTTTGCCGGCGATGGCCCCGGTCCGCGCGCCATGCGCGTCCACGAGAAAGATGTGATCTTGGCCTCTGCCGACCAGGTGGCGATTGATGCTATCTCCGCCAAGATACAAGGATTTGATCCTCTGAGCATTCCCTTCATCCGCATCGCGCATGAGATGGGGCTGGGTGTGGGCGATCCAAAGCAGATTGAGATCGTCGGCCAGCCGGAAATCGCCGAGGAATCGTGGGGTTTCGTCCAGGAGGACACCTTCGCTAGCCGTGGGCAGAAACTGATCTATCACGGCGCGCTCAAGCCGTTTGAAAACCTGCTGTTGCGCTCGCCGCTGGTTCCCTGGTCGTATTTTGCCAGCAATTTCTATCACAACGTCTATTGGTATCCCTTCGTGGGGAGGCCGCGCGTGCAGGCGGCGTTAAATACGAAGTGGGGTCGCCTCTTTCAGCAGTATGGCGACGGCAAGGTGGTGATGCCGGGTATGGAGCCACGCACGACGGCGGTGGCCGCCGGCGCGCTGGCCGGAGGGTTGGTGCTGATCGGCGGGATGCTCTGGCGGCGCAGCCGCAACGGAAAGCGCTAGCAGTGTGGAAGGTTGACCTTCACTGCCATACGCGTTACTCTCGTGATAGCCTGGCCGAACCGGTGAAATTGCTGGAGGCTATACGCCGCAAAGGGCTGGACAAAGTCGCCATCACCGAACATAACAACCTGCGCGGGGCGCTGGCGCTGCACGCGCTGGCGCCCGATCTCGTTATCATAGGGGAAGAGGTACGCACCTTGGGAGGCGAAGTGATCGCGTATTTCGTCACCGAAGAGGTGCCACGGGGTTTAACACTTGAGGAGACGATCGCCCGGCTGCGTGCCCAAGGCGCGGTGATCAGCGTGCCACATCCCTGCGATTCGTTGCGGGGGTCGGCTATCGGCGAAGCAAATCTTCTTTCTATCATTGAGCACGTAGATGCTGTGGAAGTCTGGAACGCGCGCTGCCTTCGGGCCGGGGATAACGATCGCGCTTTGGCCATCGCGCGCCAATATGGTAAACTGGCAACCGCCGGCAGCGATGCGCATACGCCGGGGGAGGTCGGTGCGGCCTATGTGGAGTTACCCCCTTTCGGCAATGCGGATGAGATGCGCGCCAGCCTGGCTCAAGCGCGGGTCATCGGGCATCTCAGCCCGGCATGGGTGCACTTTGCCAGCACCTGGGCTTCGCTATGGAGACGCTTGGCCGGCAACAGATAGGTAGAAGGCGTTGGCAGTCGTTATCGGCATTATCCTGGCCCTGTTTGCCTCGGTGGTTCCCGCCATCCTCTGGTCGCTCTTTGTGTGGTGGTGCGACCGTTATGAGCGCGAGCCTCTGGGCCTTGTCATCGTCACTTTCTGGTGGGGCGCAGTACCGGCCGTCATCTTTTCCATCTTCATTGAAGGGGTGTTGAGCATCCCGTTGCGACCTCTGCATCTGGATAGCGCGCTGCTGGATGTCGTGGAATCTAGCGCGGTGGCTCCGGTCGTAGAAGAAGTGCTCAAAGGGCTTGCTTTGCTGGTCCTCTTCCTCGCTTTGCGCCACGAGTTTGATGGCCTCTTGGATGGCGTCATTTATGGCGCCTTGGTCGGCTTTGGCTTCGCCATGACCGAAAACCTGCTCTATTTCATCGGTGCTTTGATGGAAGGCGGCCTGGGGAATCTGACGGTGGTCATTTTCCTGCGGGCCATCCTCTTCGGTCTGAATCATGCCTTCTTCACCGCCATCACCGGTGCGGGGTTGGGGTTGGCACGGCTGAGCCGCAATGCTACCGCCCGATGGTTGCTTCCGCTGGTGGGCTTGTCCGCAGCGGTAGGGTTCCATGCCATCCATAACCTGGGGACATCGCTGGCCCAGATGAATTTCTTGACCTTCCTCGTGAGCATCGCTAGCGATTGGGCGGGGGTGGGCATCGTGGCCGCGATCGTGCTGCTGGCATGGCACCAGGAGAAAAGTTGGATCGTGGCCGAACTGGCAGATGAAGTGGGCACTACCCTGACGCGGGAGGAGTACGCGGTTGCAGCATCGTATGGGCGACGGCTGCGCCAATGGCTTGCCGGCGCGCGCGGCCGGCAATGGGGGCGTCTGCATCACCTGGCAACCGAACTGGCTTTCAAGAAGCACCGATTGCGGACGTTGGGGGCGACACGAGAGCCGAAGTTGTCGGCAGAGATCGTGCGGCTGCGCGAACGGATCGGGGAATTGCGCGCCGGGCTAGAGGCTCCGCCAATTTCATCGGTATAAACGAGGCGCGCCGGCCAAGTCAGATGGACAGGCGACAGGTTGATGATCATGGTATGATTACCGAAGCGGCGCGTGGCCAGAAGGCATTGGAGACCATCGTCGGTCTGGAGTAATAAATAGAATCCTAGGACAGGAGGTCGACCTTGACCAAGAAAGTGCGCGTGGCTATCATCGGCGTGGGGAACTGTGCCAGTTCGCTGGTGCAGGGTGTCCACTACTACCGGGATGCCAGGGAAGATCAGTTTATTCCAGGGCTCATGCATGTGAACCTGGGCGGTTATCATATCCGCGACATTGAGTTCTCTGCCGCCTTTGACGTAGATGTGAATAAGGTCGGCAAGGACCTCAGTGAGGCCATCTTTGCGCCGCCGAACAACACCTATAAGTTCTGCGATGTGCCTCATTTGGGCGTCACCGTTGCGCGCGGCATGACGCACGATGGTATCGGCAAATATCTTGCCGGCATCGTGAAAAAGGCCTCGGGCCCCACTGCGGACATAGTCGGCATCTTGAAGGATACCGGCACCGATGTTGTGATCAATTACCTGCCGGTAGGCAGCGAGATGGCGACCAAGTGGTATGTAGAACAGGTGTTGGACGCGGGCTGCGCTTTCGTCAATTGCATCCCGGTCTTCATTGCCAGGGAGAAGTATTGGCAGGGGCGCTTTGAAGCGCGCGGATTGCCGGCCATTGGGGATGATATCAAGAGCCAGGTCGGCGCCACGATCACCCATCGCGTCCTGACCCGCCTCTTTCGCGACCGGGGCGTCCGTCTTGATCGCACGTATCAACTGAACTTCGGTGGCAACACCGACTTTTTGAACATGTTGGAGCGGGAGCGGCTACAATCCAAGAAGGAGAGCAAGACCAACGCCGTAACGAGCCAGCTGGATTTCGCGTTGGACCCGGAGAACGTTCACGTGGGCCCCAGCGATTATGTGCCCTGGCTTAAAGATCGCAAGTGGTGCTACATCCGCATGGAAGGCACAACCTTCGGCGATGTGCCCTTAAATATGGAAGTCAAGCTGGAAGTTTGGGACAGCCCCAATTCGGCGGGTGTGGTGATAGACGCGGTGCGCTGCGCGAAGATCGCCCTGGATCGCGGGATAAAAGGCTCGCTTGTGGGGCCGTCGGCTTACTTCATGAAGTCGCCGCCCATCCAATACACCGACGACGAAGCCCGAAGGTTAGTGGAGGAGTTCATCGCCGGAACCGACGGGCAGCAGCCGGCCACAGGCTAGACTTATTTGCCGGGGGACGCTACGCCGCATCCTGTCGCCTGACAGGTTGTCTGAGCAGGCTGGTGATTGCCATAGAGACGCTCTGAGTGAGCGTCTCTATGGTGTTGGCATGGCGTTCGGTTGTGTCGTTGGTGCAGGAGTGAGGATCATCAATAGAGGAGAGATATGGCTAAACCAAGGGTCTTCGTCACGCGCGTCATACCGGATGCCGGTCTCAAGATGGTGCAAGAGCAATGCGATGCCGAGGTCTGGCCTGAAGAACTGCCACCGCCCTATGAGGTGCTTTTGCAGAAGGTGAAGGGGTGCGATGGCCTTTTGTGCCTCCTGACCGACAAGATCAACGCGCAATTAATGGATACAGAACCCAGGCTGCGCGTGATCAGCCAGATGGCGGTCGGTTTTGACAACATTGACGTCAGAGCGGCTACGGAGCGCGGCATCCCGGTGGGGAACACGCCCGGCGTCCTGACCGATACCACGGCGGACTTCGCCTTTGCGCTCCTGTTGGCAGTTGCCCGCCGCGTCGTGGAGGGGATGGATTACGTGCGGGCGGGCAAGTGGAAGACCTGGGGCCCCACGCTCCTCTTGGGACAAGACATCCATCATGCTACCCTGGGGCTCATCGGCTTCGGGCGCATCGGCCAGGGGATGGCGCGCCGTGCTTCCGGTTTTGATATGCGAGTCCTCTACTACGACGTTTATCGTCGGGAGGACTTAGAGAAATCCATGGGCGTCGTCTATGTGGACTTGGACACGCTCCTGCGCGAATCCGATTTCGTCAGCGTGCACACCGACCTGAACCCCCAGACGCGCCACATGATCAATGATGACGCCTTTGTCAAAATGAAGCCTTCGGCCATACTCATCAACTCGGCGCGCGGGCCCATCGTGGACCCCGACGCGCTCTATCGCGCGCTGCGTGACGGCAAGATCGTGGGCGCGGGCCTGGATGTAACGGAGCCTGAACCGTTGCCCGTGAATAGCCCCCTATTGAGCCTGCCCAATTGCCTCATCGTGCCACATATCGCCAGTGCCAGTGTCAAGACGCGAGGTAAGATGGCGGAGATGGCAGCCAGCAACCTGATCGCCGGGCTGCGGGGCGAACGGCTGCCTTACTGTGCCAACCCGGAAGTTTATGAGCGCGGCACCCTGCGGGGAGGATAGGAGCGATGCGTCGGATCAAGATCACCGTCGGTGATGTCGCGGCAACGGCCATCCTGAACGATACGAGAACCGCTGATGCTATCTGGAAATCGCTGCCGCTGCGCTTTACGGTGGATACATGGGGTGAAGAACTCTATGGCGCGATCCCTCTGAAATTGGAGGCGGAGGCGGCGCGCGAAGTGGTGGAGCGTGGCGACCTGGGCTACTGGCCGCCGGGGCGCGCGTTTTGCATCTTCTTTGGGCCGACGCCGGCCAGCCGCGGCGACGAGGTGCGCGCTGCCAGTCCGGTTAACGTCTTTGGGCATATAGAGGGCGATCCGACCGTTTTCCGCAAAGTGCGTGATGGCGCGACGGTGGTGGTGGAGAAAGCGGCATAGTAGCCGTGAGAGCAAGGAGGTCGCTGGAGCAGTCAAACTAATACCCGTAACACGAGCACCGTGAGCCAACTCGCGGCGATCTCGGCCAGCAGAAGGCCATCTGCGTGGCTCCGGGCGGAAAGGCTATCCGGCGGCCAGCGCATCAGCCAGACAAACGCCGCTCCCGGCGCAGGCATGGCGACCAATATTTCGGGCGGGAAGAGGCGTAGAGCGACCGCTCCCAGGATGGTCGTTGCCGACAACGCGCACCAGCCCATGAGGAAACGGCGCGCTTTCGTGGGGCCGAGCAGAACGGCGAGTGTGCCCAGACCTTCCCTCGCGTCGCCCAGCAGGTCGCGCAGGTCAAACACCGTGGCCAGGATGCCGCTGATGCCCGCGAGCCACAGAGCCGTCAGCACGGCCTGAAGCGTTAAAGGTGCTTTGGCCTCCACGAGGGGAAGCCCCACGCCCATCAATGCCCAACCTAAGCCGATGAGCAAGAGGTTAAGGCCTACCTTGCTTTTCAGCCGTAACGGTGTTCCTGCTGAAATAGGCCACGAGACGCTATAAACCAACCCCACGGCGGCCAAGATCAAAGTCAGCAGCAACATGGCCTTTCCACCGCTTCCCGCCAGAATCAGGCCACCGGCCGCTGCTAAAACCATCATGCCTTGCCATAGAGGTGCAGAGCGCGCTCGCCAAGCGTAGCGCCCCGGCGCGTTCACCGAATCCTCTCTCTCGTCCCAGAGATGGTTAAGGTTATAGATGACGAAAGTGCCGAGGCTCGCGATCAGGAGAGGACGCCAGGCGTGAGGCAGGTGTAAGGTGGCCTGAGCCGCCGCGGTCATGCTTCCGGCTAGAAATGCCATGAGCACGCGTCCGTGGCTCAAGATGTCGCGCATCGCTTCCTATCCCGGCATCAGCCGGCAGCCGGCCTCTGGATTGTCGCCGCGGAAGAGTCTTGGGTGGCTACGCTCCGGTTAACGACGACGTAGGGGATAAAATAGCGGAAACGCAGCGCAGGCAGCCGCTGGGCATACATCAGAACGCGACCACCGGGGACCGTGCTCAGCCAAAGGACGTGCACATCCCAGGTTCCGGGCGTCAGTGCCAAGGCGGGGTCGCTCACGCCTTGTGGCTCCTGTGCGAGCGCTTCTACCGGTTTGAGGACGCCGCCGGGCGCGATATAGCGATGGCATACCTGATTCCCTTGTAGCCAGGCCAGATGCATGACCCCCTGAGAGGTAAAAGCCAGACGATGTTGCCGTGCGCTCTGACCGGCCGGAGTGAGGCCGGCAGGAACGGTCCAGCCACCGGGAGTGCTATGGGTGGCATAGACCTGGCTGTGGCCCCGATCATCTTCTTGCCAGGCGACGTACACTTCACCATGCAAGGCGACGGCTACCTGTGGAGCCAGGGAATTACTCTCCGGAGAGGCGGAGAGGTTCTGAGGCAGCGACCAATTCCGCCCATCCCCGCGCACGTAATAGACCTCAAATGTGCTCGCGCCGCCATCGCGATCCTGCCAGGCCACGTGCACTGTGCCTGTTTCATCCACTGCCAGGCTCGGGGCCGACCCTCTGCCGCTGGGGATCGGGCGGTTGACCCAATAGGTGCCGACCTGATGGGCGTGGTAGATGACAGAGTAGCCGGGGGTGGCATCGGCCCAGACTACGTGCAGTGTGCCGTCGGGCGCGCTGGCAATTTGCGGCATGGTGGAAGGCCCGCTGGTGAAGGAGAGGTTGCGGGGCAAAGACCAGCGGCCATCTTGCCATTTAACATAATACACTTCGTAGGTGCCGCCAAACGGCTTCGCATAGACGGCATGTACCGTCTCCCCAACGACCGCAAGGGATGGTGATTCGCCACTGGCAACACGTATCGGATCGGCCCACTCGTCGGCGGCACGCAGGCGATGGTAGATATCAGAGCCTCGTGCGTACAGGAGATGCACGACGCCGCTGCGGCTCACGCCAAGGGCTGGTGTCGCTGCAGCTTCTTCGGGAGTGGTCAACGGCTGTGGGGAGCTCCAAAGGGACTCCGGTGAGGTGGTTGGCATCATGAAGTCTCCTGCGCGTTGTCATGTCCGATTATACCAGGTTGCATCGCCCCTGACAAGGTGCGGAAAATCAGCAAACGTTGACGGCAGACCTGGCCTGTGGTATCATATGTTTGAACAAAGCGTGCAGGCGTCCGGCCCCCTTTTATGGGCGGCTGCACGGGTCATCTGCAGGATGAGAAGGAGCGGAGATGATTTGCGTCCGGGTGACTCTTTACCAGCCCTGCGCGCGGCAGGGCCTTTCTGTTGGCATAAATTCTTGCCAATAGCCGTCCGCAAGTAACGGATAGCATGGGCAAGCATGAGCAGATGAGCGAGTCATTGATTGGCCTGCGCGTGTGGCTATCGGGGAGTCCGTGGCGGCTGCGGCCTGCCTGGGCCGTGTTGGCCGGCGCGCTGGTTGCAGGGGCGAGGCCCTGGCGTCAGGAGGATGCTGTTGTGCTCCTCCTGATCGTCTTCCTGGCCGATGCCTTGTGGGGCGGAGTGTGGAACTTCCTGGGCGGCACGGTCGCGCCCGTCGGTGGAGGCGCGGGCGAGGAGGCCTCATATCCGTTGCCCTATACACAGCCGGAATCACCGGCGGCGCGCCTGTTCGCCTGGTTGCGAGGCCCTGCCGGGCATGCCTGGCGGGATGGCATCATCGCCCTAGCATGGGCATTTTTTCTGGCCGGCCTCATCAATCCGGGGGCGATGGCACTGACCGGGGCCGTTGGGGGCCTGTCGGCCCTGACGCGGGGTTTACCGGAATGCCATTGGTTGCGCAGGCTTGCCGCAGGGCTTGTGACGCTGGGGCTCCCCTGGGCCTTGGGTATGCACCTGTTCGGGCCATGGGGGTCTCGTGGCTTGCTTTTGGCCGGCGCGTTTACTCTTTTGGTGATATGGTCAAACGGCCCGGTGCAGCGCGCGGGCGTGGGGCTGGCCCATCTGGTTATTATCGCGTTGCTCGTCATTTGGCGGTTGCCTTTGGCGGCGGGGGGCACAGGCCTTCTTCTTTGGCCTCCTACTTTGTGGGCCACGAAAGGGGAGCCCGGCTCCCTGTTGCGCCGATACGCTGGCCCTTGGTGGCTGGCTGCACTTCTTCTGGCGGCGTGGTCAATCCGCTGACGCAAATAACAGTCAAGGGAACCTCCTGAAGAATACCTGCGTCCTTTTGAGGGAAAGGAGCCCCGTTGATTATGAGACATCTCCTCTCGCTGGCCGACGTTTCCTCAGAAGAGATATGGCATCTCCTTCGCCTGGCGCGCGAACTGAAAGAGGAGTGGCAACGCGGCGGTAATCGGCCCCTGCTGGCCGGTAAGTCATTGGGGATGCTGTTTCAGAAGCCAAGCCTTCGCACGCGCGCATCTTTTGAGATGGCTATGGTGCATCTCGGCGGCCATGCCATGTACCTTTCTCCGGCCGAGGTGGGAGTAGGTAGCCGCGAGAGTTTTGCGGATGTGGGGCGCGTCCTGAGCCGCTATGTGGACGGCATCATGGCTCGCGTCTTTGAGCATCGCCATCTGGAGGAACTGGCCCATCACTCGCGGGTGCCCGTGATCAACGGTCTCTCCGATTACTCGCATCCCTGCCAAGGCCTGGCCGATCTCTTCACCATCTGGGAGAAGAAGGGAACGCTAGCAGGGCTCAGGCTGGCGTATGTGGGCGATGGGAACAACGTTGCTACCTCTCTGGCCTACGGCTGCGCTAAGATCGGCATGAATTTTGTCTGTGCTGCTCCGATCGGTTACCAATTGCCCGACACAGTCGTGCGGAAAGCGCGCGAGTTTGCTTCTGCCAATGACAGCAAGGTTGAACTAACCGATGATCCTTATGCCGCAGCACGCGGTGCCGATGTTCTTTATACCGACGTCTGGACCAGCATGGGGCAAGAGAGTGAGGCAGAGATAAGATCGCGTGTCTTCCCGCCCTATCAGCTTAATGCGAGGCTAGTGGCTGCGGCACGGCCCGATGTCCTTGTGATGCACTGTCTGCCTGCCCACCGTGGCCAGGAGATCACCGATGAAGTGATAGACGGGCCACATTCCGTTGTGTTTGACCAAGCCGAGAATCGCCTGCACGTGCAGAAGGCGATCCTGGCCGTACTTCTGAAATAGCAGTTCTGACCGGTCGTGCTCTGAGGGCAATATGAGCGACCTGACGACCATCTTCAGCCGTTTCACCTGGCAGAGCGCATTGGATGTGCTCCTTGTGGCTGCAGCTTTCTTCGGCCTGTTCCGACTCTTTCGCGGCACCCAGGCCGTGCAGCTGTTACGCGGCGTGTTGATCCTGGTTTTGGTCTATGCAGTAGCTACGAGCCTCTTGGAGCTGACCGCTTTTGGTTTCTTGATGCGAAACCTGCTGCCGGCCATCCTCGTTGCGATTCCGGTGATCTTTCAGCCGGAGTTGCGCCGCGCTCTGGAACGGCTTGGGCGCACTGCCCCTATGTTTAGCCGCCCGATCCGTGAGCAGCCGATCAGCCATTTGACTAATGAACTGGTCAGTGCGGCCCGTGCGCTCTCCGCGAATCGCCATGGCGCGATCATCGTTTTGGAAGGTTCTACAGGGCTTCAGGAGTATATAGAAACAGGAGTGCGGCTGGGCTGCCGCGTTTCTTCGGAGCTCCTGCAGACCATTTTTTATCCAGGTACCGCGCTTCATGATGGAGCCGTCATTATCCGTGAGGATCGCATCAGTGCTGCCGCGTGTGTGTTGCCGCTGTCACAGCGGGAGTTCTCCGATAGTCAACTGGGGACGCGCCATCGCGCGGCCCTGGGTATCAGCGAGCAAAGCGATTGCGCGGCCATCGTCGTCAGCGAGGAGACCGGCATCGTCTCGGTGGCGCGCAATGGGCGTATGGTGCGGCGTCTGGATGACAGGCAACTAAGCAAGATTCTGTTCTCGTTCTTCCAGGCTGCCCGCCCCGCATTGGGAAGTGAAGAGAGTTGAGTTCATTAGACTTGAAACGGTGGTTCCGTCGTCTGGCTGCTAATGCCGGTTCGGCGGCTCTGGCCTTGATCCTGGCGCTCGTCTTGTGGGTGATCGCCGTGCAGCAGGAGAACCCTTTGCAAAGGGGTGAACTGCCGACGTCCCTGCGCGTGAGCGCCGCGAATGTTCCTCCGGGCCTGGTCCTGTTTGGTGATATTAATGCCCAGGTGCGGGTTTGGGTGCGGGCCCCTCGTCGCACATGGGAAACTTTGCGCCCTGATTCCTTCACCGCGTTCGTGGACCTGAGTAACGCAGGGCCCGGAATTCAAGATGTGCCGGTGCAGGTTGTGCATCCTGATCCCGACGTGGTCATACTGGATAAACAACCTGCCCGCGTGCGCGTCCGTCTGGAGCAGGTCTTGACGAAGACCCTCACCGTGCGGGCCGATGTGTTAGATTCGGTGCCCTTTGGCTACGAGTGGTCTTCTCCCATCATCACACCCACGACCGTCACCATCACCGGTGCGGCGCCTTACGTGCAGCAGGTAGCCTCTGCTGTCGTGGATATTTACCTGCGAGGTGCCAAACAGACCTTCTCCAAAGAGCAGACGGTAAGCCTTCGCGATCCCGCCGGCGACCCTGCGGGCTTCGTGGAATTGGTGCCGCGCGTGGTTTCCGTCACCGTTCCCATCGTGCAACGTGCCGGGTTCCGGGATGTGCCGGTGAGGGTGCGTTGGCAGGGGCAACCTGCTCCCGGTTATCGCATCAGCAATGTTACCGTGGACCCGCAGATCGTCACGATCTTTGGCAGCCCGGCAGACATAGAATCTATCCCTGGTTTCGTGGAAACGCTGCCGGTGGTGGTGGAAGGTGCCAGTGCCGACGTGGTGGAACGATTACCGTTGACTTTGCCCGAAAGCGTATCGGTGTTCGGTGTGCAGGCCGTACAGGTGCGTATCAGCATCACGCCCATTGAAGGTGGCCTGACGGTGGAACGGGCGCCGGTTATCCAAGGCCTGACGCCTGGACTCTCGGCCCATGTTTCACCGGAAACGGTAGATGTTATCATCGCCGGGCCGTTGCCTCGTCTGGATTCGCTGCGGGTGGCGGACGTCCGAGTTATCCTTGATCTCTCCGGCCTGCCTGTCGGCACTCATACGATCACGCCGACGGTTGTCCTGCCGGAAGGCATTCGCATGGAGAGCATGATTCCGGGGACGGTGGAGGTAGATATAGAGCTGTCCACTCCGACTCCTACACCTACGCCGACGCGTACACCTACGCCAACCCCAACCCCTACTCCCACGCCGACGGCGACCGAAACGCCGACCGCTACTCCCACGCCGCGTCGCAGAGGATGATTACTTCTGTTAAATTGGGTGAGTGAGAAGCTGTGCCTAAGCCGATCGTTGCGCTGGTCGGACGCCCCAACGTGGGCAAGTCCACTTTGTTCAACCGTATTGTGGAAGAGCGTCTCGCCATCGTAGAGGATACCCCAGGCACAACGCGTGACCGCCTTTACGCGGATGCAGAGTGGGGCGGTGTGCAGTTCACCCTGGTAGATACAGGTGGCCTGGACCTGGGTATGAGCAGCACCGATGCGATGAGGCGCGATAAGTCCGCAGTTCCGGTATTGGCGACGGCATCCGCCGAGTATGTAAGCGAGATGCGCGCGCAGGCAGAAGCAGCTATTGACCAGGCCGATGCCATCCTGTTCCTGGTAGATGTGCAGGATGGGCTCACCGCGGCCGACAGGGATGTGGCCGATCTGTTGCGCGTGCGTTCCCGCGGCAAGCCGGTTTTTCTGGTCGCCAATAAAGCCGATAATGCTGCCCGGCGTGCCAGCGCAGTAGAGTTCTACGAGTTGGGCCTGGGCACTCCCTTTCCGGTATCGGCATTGCATGGGGCAGGAACAGGTGATTTGTTAGACGCCCTGGTTGCTGCGTTGCCCGCATATACCGAAGCGGAAGAGCCTGAAGGGGTCAAGATAGCCATCGTGGGGCGCCCCAACGTCGGCAAATCTTCGTTGCTCAATGCCTTGTTGGGGCAAGACCGTGCTATCGTCAGCCCCATCCCCGGCACCACGCGCGATGCGTTGGATACCCCCCTTACTTATGAAGGCCAGCGGATTACCTTGATTGATACGGCGGGCATCCGGCGACGAGGCCGCATATCACGCGGCATTGAGGAGTACAGCGTGTTGCGGGCCGTGCGTGCGATCGGCAGGGCGGATGTGGTGCTACTTCTGATTGATGGCGCAGAGGGGGTGACGGCGCAGGATGCACATGTTGCCGGCTATGCCCTGGAAGCAATGAAGGGGATCGTGGTTGTTGTTAACAAATGGGACCTGGTGCCGAAAGACGAACATACAATGCCGGCATACGCGGCACAGGTGCGAACTGCGCTTCGCTTTCTGGACTATGTGCCTGTCCTCTTTATCTCTGCCAAGACGCGCCAGCGGATTCATGAGGTGTTGCCAACGGCTTTGCGTGTCCACGCGGCTCGCCAATTCCGCATCCCCACAGGCGAACTGAACCGCATCGTGCGCAAGGCGACGAGTGTCCATGCGCCACCCGCTAAGGCCGGCAAGCCGCTACGCATCCTCTATGCGACCCAAACAGGCGTCAGCCCTCCCACTTTCGTTCTCTTCGTGAACGACAAGCGGCTTGTGCATTTCTCCTATGAACGCTATCTGGAAAACACCATCCGCGCGGCCTATCCCTTTGAGGGCACGCCTCTGCGCTTCACCTTCCGCAATCGCAAGGAAGAGCCGTAGAGACCTCGTGAGCAGGCCTTTGTTTTTCCTCTCGCTTGAAACGGTGCAGGGGCGTTCAACTGAACGCCCCCGCGTTTTTCACGGCTCTTGCTCAGAAATCCAATTTGCGTATCCGCTCCATGGCTTCGCGCACGCGAGGCGTCGCCGTGCCCAACGAAATGCGAACGTATCCTTCCCCTTGAGGGCCGAAAGCGGTCCCCGGCGTCAGGCTGACTCCGGCCTTCTCCAACAGATAGGTGGCGAAAGAGGCGGATGTATAGCCCGATGGAATGGGTGTCCAGACGTAGAGGCCCGCGCGCGGCGTTTCCGGCTGCAGTCCCTTTGCTCGCAATCCCTCCAGCACGATGTCTCGCCGTTCCTGGTAGATGGCATTTCGCTCTTCTATCCATTCCTGGTCGCCCATCAGCGCGGCTACTGCCGCATCCTGCACGCTACGGAAGATGCCGGAATCTATGTTGCTCTTGACCTGGCCTAATGCCTGCACCGCCTGCGCGTTGCCGACAGCCATGCCGACGCGCCAACCGGCCAGGTTGTGCGATTTGCTCAGCGAGTTGAATTCCACGGCGACCTCTTTAGCGCCCGGTATTTGCAAGAGGCTGGGCGCACGGTAACCATCGAAGCCCACATCGCAATAGGGCGCGTCGTGGCAAAGCAGGATATCGTGCTTGCGGGCAAAGGCAACGGCTCGTTCAAAAAAGGCGAGGTCCGCCGTCGCGCCGGTCGGGTTGTTGGGATAGTTGAGCCAAATCAGCTTGGCCTTGCGCAGCGCGTCGGTGGGGATGGCTTCCAAATCGGGAAGCCAACCGCGCTCCGGCAGGAGGGGGAACGCTACAACGGAACCGCCGGCAAGGTAAGTCCCCATGGTATAGGGGGAATAACCCGGGTCGGGCACAAGGGTGACGTCGCCGGGGTCTATGAACGCCAGATGCATATTCACGATGCCCTCTTTGGAGCCGATGAGGGCCAACACTTCGTTGTTGGGGTCCAGCTTCACGCCGAAGCGACGCTCATAATAGGCAGCCATCGCCTGGCGCAGCGCGGGGATGCCGGAGAAGCCCGCATAGCCGTGGTGGGTAGGGTCTTGAGCCGAGTGGTAGAGGGCATCTATCACTTCCTGCGGCGGCGGCAAGTCCGGGCTGCCCATATCCAGGCGGATGATATCCATGCCTTGGGCGCGCAGGGCATTGACCCGCTTCTCCAGACCAGCGAAAACGTAGGGGGGAAGGTTTGCAACACGTTGTGCGAGACGCATGGGGGCCACACTCCTCTAGTCAGTGATTTGATCCGGGCAACGGAGAGGCGTCATTGGCTCCCTTGCTCCAAGAATGTCTCCAGCACCCGCCCGACCCGCTGGAGGCTTGTAGGACTTACCTTGTCGGGCGTATCCTGCACGGTGTGCCAATACGGATAGTCAAAGTCAATAATAACTATGGCAGGAATACCCTTCTGGGCGAAAGGGATATGATCATCCAACAGGCTATGCCTTTGCCGGGGGATGAAAGTTTCCCCGAAGCCGAGTTGGGCGGCCAGGTTCCAGATACGTTGGCTGAGGTTGGCGTCGGAATTGCGTTCGTAGAATATCTGCTGGTCGGCGTCGCCCACCATATCCACCACAATGACGTATTGGGGGGTAACGGTCAGGTTATCCGCCATGTAGCGTGAGCCTACGACCCAATCCCAGCCGCCAATCCGCCCGTTGTCTTCCGCGTCAAAGAAAACCAGCCACACTTCGTTCTTGAGCAGTTTGGGGTCAAGGCTGCGGGCCAGTTCCAGGAGGACGGCTACACCGCTGGCTCCGTCATTAGCGCCAGGTACCGGCTGTGCGCGATTATCGGGGTTGGGGTCATTATCGGCATGGCGGCGGGTGTCGTAATGCGCGCCGATGATCACGACAGGGCCCTGGCCGGCCCGGCCTATGATGTTGCGAACTTTTGTCCCCTGGTAGGTGAATTCCTGAAACTCAACTTTCCAGCGATATTGTCGTAGCGTCTGGCTGATAAACACGCCTGTCCGACGCCAGCCTTCGGAACCGGTGTCACGGCGGATACCGAATTGGTGTTGGGTGAGCACGGCCTGGAATGCCCTCTGG